>ENA-ORUX01000046-ORUX01000046.1-human-gut-metagenome-genome-assembly--contig:-NODE-46-length-121209-cov-6.479497_pt1 | contig 121209 bp, 110 predicted proteins | sample MGYA00242087_ERZ509225 | MGnify/ENA primary metagenome ERZ509225 (study PRJEB26280, sample SAMEA2338864) | human gut metagenome | biome: human gut; feature: human-associated habitat; material: faeces... | reverse complement strand
GTAATTTTATATTTTCAAACTTTTTCATAAAAATTACTTGAATTTTATATAGTTAGCTACTCTGCAATATTTCCTACTAAGTTACGACCCTGTCCATTAAAGAAGCTTGCACAATCCATGACTGGCTTTCCTTCCATTTGACAAGTTTCAATAACAAGTGTACCCAAATGAAGGCCAATGCCAAGTTTGTTCTTGCCAATCTTGATAAGACGTCCAAACTCATTCTGTTCATCTAAATAACTTGCCTTTAAAATCTTAAATTTCTTTCCATTCAACAATACATAAGCACCTGGTGCATCTGAGAAAGCACGAATTTGATTCAAGATGTGTTCATCATCCTGATTTAAATCAATATGCTCTTCTTCTTTAGATAAAATAGGCGAGAATACAACCTGACTTTCATCCTGTTCTACATAGACAGCCTTGCCAGAACAAATCTCTTCAAAATGTTCCAGTAATAATTCACTTGCACAAATACCCATCTTTTCAAATAAAGATGTAGAATTGTCTTCAGGCAATATTTCAATTTCTTTTTGGGCTAAAACCGGTCCTGCATCCATTTTAGGTGCCATTTTCATTAAGGACATTCCACTTACTTTATCACCATTCCAGATGGCTCTTTGGATTGGGGCTCCCCCTCTATATTTTGGTAGCAAAGAACCATGAAGGTTCACACAACCATACGCAGGAAGATCCAAGACTTCCTTAGGTACAATTTGTCCATAAGCACAAGTCACAATTAAATCAGGGGCAAAATCAAGAATTGTTTGATAGTCTGACTTAATTTTAACAGGCTGAAATACAGGAATGTCATATTCTAAAGCCACTTCTTTGACTTCCGAATAGACAAGCTGTTGCTTTCTACCCTTTTTCTTATCCGGCTGTGTTACCACCAAGCCTACATGTATATCGTTTTCTAACATTGTTTTTAATACGACACTAGCAATTTTGGGTGTTCCCATAAAAATAATGCGTCTATTTTCCATAATATCACTCCAATACTAGAGTATTATAGCGTATTTTTTTGAAGTTGTGTTGCAATAAATCAGAAATTTTGCTATAATCCATTTGCAATTTATGTCAGGAGGTGCACTTCATGCCACAGATTAAATCTCAAAAGAAACGTGTTAGAACAAATAACAAGGCTCACAAATTAGTCGTATCTAAAAAATCAGCATTGAAATCAAGTATTAAAGCTGTATTAGCAGCTGTTGATGCTAAAGATAAAGAAGCTGCTGTAGCAGCTTACAACGACTGCAGTTCAAAATTGGACAAAGCCGTAGCTAAAGGTATTCACCACAAAAACTACGCTAGCCGTCAAAAAGCACGTTTAGCTAAAGCTATTAACGAAATCGCGTAATGAAGGATTAAGAAGTCATATGACTTCTTTTTTTTATTATCGATAAAAATCATGAACCAAACCAAACTACAATCGAAGCCATCGAGGAAGAAAGAAGAATGATGTCTGATCCAAACACACTGAAATACTCTAGCATCGATGAGCTAAAAGCAGCATTAGATATATGAAATATATCCTAGAATTTACAACTCGTAGGTACACATTCCGACTTACTTCAATGATACGTGCTAAATACTAATCCAAATACATTTAGGTTGGCCATTCTTGTTCATAGGAGCTTTTTTATTTGTCAAATATAAAAAGGTGGAGTCTTACTAATTGAAGATTCCACCTTTTCATAAGTATTCCTAAAAAATCAAATCTGGTAAGTTTTTCTGTCGGTTGTCGACAATGATTAGACATGAGCGTTTACCGTCTCTTATCCGACCACAACTTTTATTGATGCTTACCACATCTAAAGGTATTGCTACCTTCAGTAGGATTGTACCAATTTTTAATTGAAATTCAATCAAAGAGTTTTTTCTGTTCAACCATGGAAGAATTAATCAAAGCATTAGACAAATAATTTGAGACATAAAAAAGATACTTCAATGAAACCAAAAACGAACAAGGCTATTCCTTGTTCATCATTAAGTTTAGACAGAAGTATTCAAAACCATCATCCTTATCAATCTTACCCATTTTCATTTGTTGATCAAAATCTGCTAGTAAAGATAGATTATAAAGTAAGGCTTCACTTGAAAAGCGCATGGCCTTTTGCATATTTAATTTCACGCGGTACGGATTGGCCTTTAACTCTTGGGCAATGGTTGCCTGTGCCTTTCCTTCATCCATTAATACGCGTACTTGGAATAGAAAACGAATTTGACTTGCCAAAAGCGCAACGATAGCTACTGGCTGCATATTCAGCTTTCTAAAGTTACGGTAGTAAGCTAATAATAAAATCCCATTTTGACTAAAGAAGGCATCGACCATTTTAAAGATGTCATTCATAGGTTCTACAACTAATAGGTTTTGTACATCTTCAAACGTTGGATGTTTTGAATAGATGGAAATCTTTTCAATTTCATTCTGGATGCACATGGGATCGAGTCCCATTCTAGATGTCATCCAATCTAACGTTTTAAAATCGACCTTGACTCCATATTCCTTCAGTTTATCTTGCACATAAAACTTTTGTGACTTTTCATCAAGTGCTAAACAAGAATATAAAGTCGCGTAATTGCTTATTTCTTTAACCTTTTTCTTTCGAGTATCCAGTTTATCGCTTGGACATACAAGCACAAGAATCATGTCTGTATCTTTTCTTACTAGAAAAGGATCCACTTCATAGTTTGTCGTATTCTTACTTGAAAGAAATGTACAGTTATTGACAATAATCATCTTGTCATCATCAAAGATCGAATAGGCATCTAAATCTTGTAGAACATTGGATATTTCATCCGCTTGGGCATCATAGATGTTTACGTTTTCTTGAATATGATGTCTTTTTTTTATAGCCTCTAGCTTCATAGAAACCATGCTTTTGTCTTTTCCGTATAAAATATAAATCATGTCCATATTATACCAAACATTCCATCGTTTGTGACAACAAATGAAAAGTGAAATAAAGAATACATGGCTATACTTCCACAATCACTCGTACATAGTGTATTTATATGTAAATTTTCTAATGTCTTGAGTGTTTCAACACTTGGATGACCATACTTATTCTTATAGCCACAACTAATCAGAGCAATCTGACAATCTAAAGAGTCAAGAAAATCTGGGTCTGAACTCGTATTCGATCCATGATGTCCTACTTTTATGACATCGGCTTTTAAATCGTATGCAGCCATCAATTGTTTTTCAATTTGTTTACTCGCATCCCCCATAAAAAGATAAGTTAAATGATCATACGTAAAATAACTAATGATACTTGAATCATTGGTATCCTTAGATTCTCTTTCACTTAACAACAAATAAAATGGGTAGTCTACATGAACCGATTGATTTGAATCTTCTATGACTTGTTTGATTTCAATTTTATCTTTTAAACTGTCATATCCTCCATTATGATCAAAGTCATCATGTGTAAGTATCAATGTATCAATCGCATGAATGTTCTTGTTTTCTAGAAAGGGCATAATAATTCTTTCGACATTATCACGATATAGGTTTTGCCCACAATCAATCATCACTACACTTTTATGGAAAGGTTCTACAATGATGCTGCAGTCAGCTTGACCTATATTTAATGTAGAGACTTGAAAGAAAGGATTACAATAGATTTCTAGAAATGGAACGATACATATCCATAGATATTTCCATTTAAAGTGTTTTAAGCATTGTATATAGAAGATGATAAATAAAACTATAAATAAAATTCTAGGTGCATAATGAATGGTAAAGTCTGGTAATTTTAGATTTATTAAATCCTGCACTATAAATCCAAACAAGAAGATCAAACCATATAGTTTTCTAAAGATGTTAAAGAAAAGCAATGAAATAAGATTCACTTTCTTAAAGTAAATAAACATCAATCCAAGTAAAACCGTCTTTTGTACGATCCATTTGTGTTCGGTACAAAAATAAGATACGAGTTGTAATAAGAGCGGACATACAAAAGATATAGATAGTACTTGACTTGGATAGATCATGCCAAAACAAAGGATCGTAAAAGCCATTTGATTGGGTTTGGATGTGAATAATAGAGTACTCAACTGATATAAAATAAATCTTGTGAATGCAAGTGTAAACACAAAGAAATGACCAAATAGAACACTGAAGACTAGAAGGATTCTTCTTATCTTTGTCTCATCCCACTTTCGCCTTAACACATGCAAAACAATATAGTATGCGCTCATATAGCCATATCCAAGCATCGTATAGATTTCGTCTATACTTTCATCGTGTATGCCATAGTATAAGGATAAGACAATGGAAGAATTGGGTTTCAACTTTAAATAGTTGTAGAGTCTAGACTTGAATGATGTTGATTTGTGGATGATTTCTACAGAATTTGTCTTAAACCTGATGTTCTTATTTTCATTGTATCGAGTAAAACTAAATAAAGTAAAATTATCATCTGTATGAATAGGCTCTATGTGTTTGACTTTAACTTCATCTTGGAAGCTTAAATCTAAATCTGTTTGAATAAGAATTTTAGAACCTCTATTTTTACCTATATAGTACCCTTTCTTTATTTCTGTAATTTTATATGTATCCTGTTGTTGAACTTCTTTTGGATATACAAGGATACAGCTTAATAGGCTAAATAAAATAAATAGAATCCGAATTCTTTTATCTTTAAACCGATAGTATAGATAGACAAGAAAGAAAAGTGTAAAACAGAGTATACAAAGTATTTCTTTTAAGATTAGACAGGCCAAAAAGCCAAGTGAAAGTATCAACATCATAAGCAGATCTTGTCCTTAATCTTATTAAACATGGCTGGACCAATGCCTTTGACATTTTGGATTTGTTCTAAAGATTGAAATGTGTTACTTTTGCGATACTCCATGATTCTTTGGGCAATGGCCGGGCCAATGCCTGGAAGTGTTTGTAGTTCTTCTAATGTTGCACTATTAATAGAAATGAGTTTTACATCTTGTTTTTCTGGAATCACCACTACATCTTTATCTTGTAGGATATAGTTAAAACTGATTCTAGACGTATCACTATTTTCTAATAGGCCTCCACTCATTTGAATTAAGCTTGAAATGGAACTGTTTCGCTTTAAAGTATAAACACCCGGATTTTGAATGGCCCCCTTGATTTCCACTTGCATCAATGTGGGCTTGGCTTCTTGTAAGGTAATGGGTGTATACCGGTTAAAGCAGGTAAAGGTAAAGAAAACAAAGAGACAAAAAAAGAGAAGAGTTCGTTTCATAAATATCACCCTTCTCTTATACGTAATTTTTTGATGTTTTTCTATTTAATTTCAAGAATTTTTACATCATATGGTTCTTCAACACGTCTTACAGTACATACATCTCCAACTTTGTGGTCCATGATGACTTCTGCAAGTGGTGTTGTGTTTGAAAGCTTACCATTGAATGGATCCGCTTCAATTGTACCCACGATATTGAATGTTACTTCTTGGTTGTCTGATAAATCTAAGATTTTAACAGTAGATCCCAATTTTACAACATTCTTTGTCTTTTTATCTTCCGCATTATCGGCTTCACTAATGATTTCCGCATTTTTGATCATTGCCTCTAATTCACGAATACGACCTTCAACTTGAGCCTGGTGTTCTCTGGCTGCATCGTAGTCGGCGTTTTCAGACAAGTCACCTTGTGCACGCGCTTCCTGCAACTCAACGATAACTTCCTGACGAACTTTATGAACTAGGTTTTCATGTTCATTGACTAAATCATTATAACCTTCTTGGGTAACGTAAAATTTTTCATTTGCCATGTGGTATCACTCCTTGTATTTAGCACAAAAAATTATAACATAATCCTTAAATTATGCAAAACATTGTTACAGATTTAAGCCTAATTCTTCACATTTCTTTAAATGTTCTTCGTATGTTTTTGTATAATATACTTTGCCATCTCCATAAATATCTGCCGCAAAGAATAGATAATCTGTTTTTTTTGGATTCAATACGGCTTTAATGGCTTCATCCCCCGGATTTAGTATTGGTCCAATTGGTAAGCCTTCATGTAAGTACGTATTGTATGGCGAATCAACTTCTGGATTGGTTTCACAATCTTTTGGATCATTAAAATCATCATATAATGCATAACATACCGTTACACTTGATTGTAGTTTCATGCCTTGATCTAAACGATTGTAGAAAACACCGGCAATTTTAGCCATATCGCTAGGTTTGCTTGCTTCAAATTGAACAACACTAGCCAAACTGATGATTTGATGGATCGACAAGTCACTTTGATCGAATGCCTTTTTATTCTCTTTATACATCACATCAAAACGATCTAATAGAACGCGTGTAATATCATCCAAAGAGTCATCTTTTTCCAAGAAATATGTGTCAGGAAACAAATAACCTTCCAATTTTACTTTATAATTCTCGTTATTTAAATCATCCACTTTGATAAAGGAATAATCCTTTGCGAGCGTTTGAATATAAGAAATATCATTCCATTGATTTAAAATTTCTTCCGTAGAATACTTACCATCATAAAGTGATGATATTTCGGCCGCAATTTCTTTGGCCCATTTACCTTCCGGTATTTTTAGAACAAGAGCATCCTTCTTTAGTTTTGTACTATCTTGAAGTGTGGATAGAATGTTTTTTACACTCATCCCATTATCCAATTCAAAAGTACCTGCCACAAAGTTTGTGTTGTGACTTACCTTGGCATAAAGCTTGGCAACACTCGCATTTGAGATCAGATTCTCTTTTTTCAAATTCTCTAAAACTGAATCAATTGATTCATTGTTTTCAATGGTAAACACTACTTCCTTATCCCCGTTGCCCGTACTTGATAGTCCTGTCTTTACGACAAAAATCGAACCAAGACCGGCGATAATTAAAATGAATACAACGACTAATAGGACAACTCTTACAGAATTGACTTTTCGCCTAGTCGGCATTTTCCTCATCCTCAACAAACGTGTTGATTACTTCTTCTACCATTTCCCATTCGGCTTCGCTTTCAATAGGAATCAACTGACCTTTGTCGTCATAGCGAGATGCGAATACTTCGCCCTCATCATTGTCTGGATCTTGGAAAACCACATATTGGCATCCCGTTTCATCACTGTCAAAAGTGAATAAGATGGTCATCTTTTTCTCATTTCCATCTTCATCATATACATATAAACTATTTGAATCTAACATAAATATACTTTTCCTTTCAAAAATAAAGGAGGATCTAGAATCCCCCGTTTTGTCTGTCCAAAAAACTCTGTAAAATTTGAACGGCAGCCATCTGATCAATTACTTTTTTACGTTTCTTTCTAGAAACATCCCCCTGTAGTAAGATTTTTTCGGCCGCAACCGTTGTTAGTCGCTCATCCCATAGATGAACTGTAATACCCGAAGACTCTAATTTCTTGGCAAATTCACAAGATATTTCACCACGAATTCCGATATCTCCATTCATGTGCTTTGGCAAGCCTAAAACTACTTCTTTGACTTTATTTTCTTTTAATAGCTTTAAAACTTCTTCTAAACAAGCATCATAATCATCCGATTCAAAACGCACTGTCGTTAAAGCTCGACACGTAATATGAAGCACATCACAAATCGATACACCACATGTTTTTGAACCAAGATCTAAACCAATGATACGATCCATTATTTCTCTAAATACGCACGTACAAGTTCTTCAATGATTTCATAACGTTCAATCTTTTGGATCAAGTTACGAGCATTCTTGTGAGAAGAAATATACGCAGGGTCGTTACTAATCAAATAACCAGCAATCTGATTTTCTGAATTATAACCACGTTCTTCCAAAGCATCACTTACTTCACGAAGAATCATCTTGATATTTTCACGACGAATCTCTTCCGTAGTAAATGTCATTGTTTCGGTAATGTCTTTCATAATTTCACACTCCTTAACACGTTTTTATTATATATGAATCTAATTCAAAAAGAAAGCGATTTATCTAAAATGAGATGTTATATTCCTTTAAACAAATTCGTCTAAAAAGATTTGGGCACTTTCTTGCAAAAAAGACAAATCTATATCCCACATATTATACCTTTCTTTATGATATGCAAAAGAGGCACATAAAGTGCCTCTTTTGGATGAGCGTTGTCCCTGTATTGCTTTTTTTAAAGGGCCCAGGGTGACGATGGCGTCATCAGCGCTCCAAGGCTTCATTCGATGTCAACCAAATGTTCATCGCCTTTATTGTATATATATCATACCACATAAACCTAAACACAATTTCAAACTTTTCAGTTTTAATAACATAATAAACCCCATACTTGACTATCATGTGCTTAAATCAGATTGTATATTTATATACCCAAGTCTTACTCACCCCAGATACAATACATACAATCACTTTTTTGTTGAATATCCTCTAAGATAAAGATCCATTTGGCACAAGATGTAAGATTTTGTTCTCGATTCTTTACTTCAATAATAGTCTCAATGGACATCTGTAGTAGTCTTCTTTCAAAATCTTCGTATGATTTATTTTGTACGTCTAATCCAAACATTTCATACATCACTGAAAATTCGTTATCTTTTACTACATTCAAATCCACTATAATCTTACGCATAGCTTAAGCCTCTTCAAATTGTGCATTATACAACTTCGTATAGAAACCATTACGTTTCATCAATTCGTCATGGCTTCCTACTTCTACAATGTCACCATGATCCATCACGATAATATTATCCGCATCACGAATCGTAGATAGGCGGTGCGCAATCACAAAGCTTGTACGACCCTTCATTAACTCATCCATTCCCTTTTGAATCAAGACTTCTGTACGTGTATCCACACTACTTGTCGCCTCATCTAAAATCAAGATTTTAGGATCTGCCAAGAAGGCACGGGCAATCGTTAATAATTGTCGTTGTCCTTGACTGATATTACTAGAAGCTTCATTCAGTACGGTATCATAACCATGATCTAATGTACGAATAAAATGATCGACATGCGCAGCTTTGGCAGCTTTCATGACCTCTTCATCGGTTACGTTGGGTCTACCAAATCGTAGGTTTTCTAAAATACTTCCCTCAAACAGCCAAGCATCTTGTAATACCATACCGACCATATTACGTAAATCACTTCTTGTGTAGTCCGTAATATTATGGCCATCAATATAAATAGCGCCTGCATTTAATTCATAGAAACGCATCAATAATTTGACAATCGTTGTTTTACCTGCACCTGTCGGACCTACAATAGCGGTTGTTTGGCCTGGCTTGATATACATAGAAAAATCGTTGATGACAATCTTATTTGGATCATATCCAAAACACACATTCTCAAAAGTTACTTGGCCTTGCACATCTTCGAATACAACTGGATTTTGTACTTCAGCAACCTCTTCTTCACTTGCCAAGAATTCAAAGACACGCTCTGCAGCAGCTGCCGTACTCTGTAACATATTCATAGATTGTGAGATTTGTGAGATTGGTTGCGTAAAGTTACGTGTATACGTAATAAACGATTGAATATCACCCACCGCAATTTCACCATGAATCGTTAAGTACCCTCCTAGAATACATACGCCGACATAGCCAATATTACCAATCAAGTTTGTCAATGGCATCATTAAACCTGACAAGAATTGGGATTTCCATGCACTTGTATACAATTGATTATTATAGTCTTTAAACGATTTTAAAGAATCTTCTTCCCCATTAAAAGCTTTCACAATCGTATGTGCTGCATACATCTCTTCAATATGTCCATTGACTAAACCTAATGATTTTTGTTGCGCCTTAAAGTAGCGTTGACTCTTTTTCACAACTACCATCACTAGAATCATACTAAATGGAATCACAACAAGAGCCATTAATGTCATTTTCCAAGAAATACTTAGCATCATCACTAGAAAGCCAATAATTTGTACAATGCTTGATACCATCGTGGATAAAGATTGGTTTAAAGATTGAACTAGCGTATCTACATCATTAGTAAAGCGAGACAAAATGTCTCCATGACTGTTTTTATCAAAGTAAGATAGTGGAAGCTTATCAATCTTTTGATTCATTTCCTTACGAAGCTGATAGCCCATTTTATTGGAAACACCACTCATTAACCAGCCTTGAAGATACGAGAAGGCTGTACTCATGGCATAGATAGCTAATAATAAGGCACACGTCTTTTTGATCGCATCAAAATCAATGCCACCCTTGCCTTGTACTTTATTCATAAAGCCTTCGGCTATTTCTGTAATAATATTTCCTTGAATCTTAGGTCCAATGACCATAATACATACGGAGACAACGGCACAAAGAATTCCAATTAGAAAAGTAAATTTAAAAGGTTTGATATAATTGAACAACTTTTTCATTGTACCTTTGAAATCTTTTGCCTTTTCGCCGCCACCACGCATACCACGGCCCATGGGCCCTCTTGGACGATTGTTTTGTTTCTGATTAGACATTGGCAAGTTCCTCCTTTGTCAACTGGCTCGATGCGATTTGTTGATACACATCACAAGATTCCATCAATTCAGCATGTGTTCCTTTTCCAACCATTTTCCCTTCATCCAGTACAATGATTTGATCGGCATGTAAAATACTTGAAATACGTTGGGCGACAAGAAGTACCGTACTCTTCGTTTCTTTACAAGACTTCGCCAAAGCTTCTCTAAGTTTGGCATCCGTTTTAAAGTCTAATGCACTAAAGCTATCATCAAAAATATAGATTTCAGGCTTACGCACAATGGCACGTGCAATCGATAGTCTTTGTCTTTGTCCACCCGATACGTTTGTACCACCCTGACTGATTTCAGAGTGGATGCCTTCTGGTTTTTTAGAAACAAACTCCGTACTTTGAGAAATAGCTAAAGCAGACTCGATGTCTTTTGCATTGGCATCTTTCTTTGAATATAATAAGTTGGATTCAATATCTCCCGATAGTAACATACCTTTTTGTGGAACATAGCCAATGCGACTTCTTAAATCCGCTTGTTTGACATCTCGAATATCAACACCATCCACACAAATAGATCCACTTGTCACATCATAGAATCTTGGTACTAAGTTGATCAATGTCGACTTACCAGATCCTGTACTTCCAATAAAGGCAGTCGTTTCTCCTGGCTTCGTCTCAAAGCTAATATGGCTTAAAACATCTTCATCAGCACCTGGATATCTAAAAGATACGTTTTTAAAGGATACAACACCTCGCATATTGGATGAGAAATCACAAGTCTTTTCCTTATCTTTAACCGTAATATCACTGCTTAATACTTCATGAATACGTAAAGCACTGACATTGGCACGGGGAAGCATAATCGCAACCATGGTAATCATTAAGAAGGCCATAATGACTTGCATCGCATACTGCATAAAGGCCATGATACTACCAACTTGAATGATGCCGGCATCCACTTGTTTGGATCCAAACCATAGAATCATAAGTGTGGTACCGTTCATTAAAAACATCATGATCGGCATCATAAATGCCATAGCTCGTGTTGTAAATAAAGAAATAGAAGTAATGTCTTTATTTGCTTTATCAAATTTAGCTTCTTCAAGATGCTCATTGTTGAACGCACGAATGACTAACATTCCATCTAATAATTCTCGTACAACACTATTCATCTTATCGATCATTTTCTGCATGATCTTAAATTTTGGCATAACAATCATAAAAATCGCAAATACAACACTTAAAATAATCACGACACATAAAGCTAGAATCCAAGTCATATTCGCTCCAGACTCAATGACGTGTAGTATGGCTCCAACACCAATAATAGGTGCATACATGACAATTCTTAAAAACATTGCCACCGTCATCTGTAGTTGTTGAATATCATTTGTGGTACGTGTAATCAAACTGGATGTACTAAATGTATTTAGATTTTCATTCGAGAAATGCGTCACTTTTTCAAATACGGCTTCACGCAAATCTTTAGAGAAGCCTGCCGCAATACGACTTGCCAAGAATCCGACTAATATCGCACATACAGCACTGCCTAAGGCATAGCCTAACATCTTAAGTCCTGAATAGATAATATAGTCTTGTTGGATCTTTTCCATATCCATACCTAGATCACTATATTCTTTCTTTAAAAATTGTGAGCTCATGCTTGTTACTGTCGAATCGCCGAGTTTAGAAATCTCGGATTTTGCAGCTTTTCTATATGTATCCATACCATTCATCATCACTAGTTGAGGAATTTGTACATTGTTTTCTTTAGCATCCTTACTGACTTCTACCATTGTCATTTGAAGTAGAGTCAAAGTGGAAGAAAGCTTTTCTTCCTTTTCTTCACTAAGATCTTTTAATAGATATACATTCTCTGTTTTCAAAGCTGGAATTCTCGTTTTTTCTTTCTGAGTTGCCTTACTTGGTGTAACCAGCTTATAAGAAGATGTCATTAAATCTTTTTCGGAATCGGTTGCGAACATTACATACGAATTGAATGTACTTTCACGAACCTGTTCATAGACACCACTTTCAATACCACCATTTTGAATGCCTGTATTGACAATATTTTGCATATAATCCGGCATTGTCAGTTCGCATGTGGCTTGTCCAAACAACAAACCAAGGGCAAGGACAATGGATAGCCAATATGGCTTTAAATATTTCATAATCTTTGTCATTCTTTATTTTCCTCCATATATTGAGCTGTTTTCACTAAAATATCTCTTAAATGCGCACAGTCAGATGGCCCAAGATAATCTAAATATGAATAAACATTAGCCATATGGGAATCCATACGCTTTTGAAACATGTCGATTGCCTCTGGAACAATTTGAATATAGACCGTTCTACGATCCGTATTCGAATGCACCCTTTGAAGCAGGCCCTTCTTTTCAAATCCAGCAATCATCTGCGATACAGCTGCTGGAGATACACCGAGAATATTTGCCAGTTCACTCATTGCGATCTGATGATTCTCTGCTTTATAAATCGTTTTAAACAACATCACATCTTTGATTCTAGGCCCATCTTTACAATGACGGTTATTTCGAACAAAATTCGTGACTTTATATGTTAGATCAAACAATAAATCTAGTACTTCATCTTGAACTTCCATAAGAACCTCCAATTTATTTAAGTAGCTTAACTATATATCTGCTTAACTATTTAGTCAATAAAAAAGATATGCATAAAACATATCTTTCAAAGAAATTGAATTCACTTTTTTCGCAGACCCATTGATTTAAAAAGAGATTCCAAAAGCTTTTCCGACAACTATTATATCACATCAAAACAATGATACATTTATTTTGCGGCTTCCTTTAATTCTCTCAACACCTCACATGCATAGCCTGCACCATCTCGATGAACTCCAATTTTAACTTCACCATAAACCGTATCCAATATTAAAGCACCTCTTGATGCAGTACTATTGTAGAATATATGCTTAATTTCATTCCAATTCCGTTCTTCAATTTTATATCCAAACAATTTCTTAGTACATTTTATCAAACGCTTTTTAGTTGCCACATAGCACCTTCCAAATGTAGATATGAAAGGTAAATTGATTCTTTCATCCGAATCCATAATTGCGATTATCTGTTCATAGCATTTAACTGCATTTTTCTGGGATATTCCACCAAATAATTTATGATTATATGCATAGAAATACGCTTCCATAGCAAGTTCATGATTCTTCATCTTTTTAATTTTCTCTTGATCATACATAATAGGTTCCCTTTTCTAAAACTTTATTTTGCGATTTTCTTTGTTTCATTTAATCGATTACACACAAACTTTGCTCTGCAAGAACAAACTTGAATTTTCACTTCACCATGAACTGTATTCAGTATCAAAGTTCCTGTAAGCCCTCTTTTTAAGTAGTTTATAGATTTTATCTGATCCCATTTCCACTCTTTAAATTTAAATCCAAAGAGATTTTTAGAACATTTGATTATACGATGTTGAGTTGCATAGTAACACGAACCTGGTGTGTCAATAAAAGGTAAGCGAATCTTCTCTCCAGGTTCTAACTTTGCAACTAACTTTTCAAAGCATTTAATCGCATTTCTTTCAGTAATAAAGCCAGTGAGATTATTGTTGATTGAAAAATAATAAGTATTCTTCGCAATTTCATTGATATCTATAACATTCCCTTTTTTCTTAGGTATAAACAACATCCAGGATTCTCTTGTTCGTATAAAATTATTTTCATATTCATCCAAAGAATTGATTATCAATATTTAATATTTCTAAATTAGATAAATTATTTATACGCAATAAAAAAATAAATTTTGCGTCATGATGAACACCGTATCACTGTTTTTATTTTATCTCTATAAGGCCTATTGCACAAATGATTCTTTGAATAAATAAAAATCGAGATATAACATGCACATGTGCACATCATACCTCGCTAAAAGCTTCTTGGCTTTTGTTCTCTAGCATTAGTTTACACCTCAAACCAATAACCAGTCAATCATTAAACAATAAACACATAACCATAAAGTATACGTTAAATGCATATCAAACAATGACAGTTAAATTTATAAAAGTTTTGGGTGGATCTCCCTGTCAATGCTTTTTACATTTAACTATCCATTAGCTATAACGCTCACATGATCATCTCACACCGCTATTTTTAAAACGACAATTTACAGAATCCCATTTGTTTAATAGAAATCATTCTAAAAAAATGAATACTAGTGGTCGTACAATAGGACGCGGTTTTATCAGTGTTTTATTGAGAGAACACACTTATGTTACTATTTAAAGGATTATCAAAATCTGACTATATCAATAAAGCCAGCCTTTAAAAAAAGATATATTTGTATGTAGATTAATAATATATTAAGGTTTATTTAAACATGAATCTAACAATCTTAAAAAAATTTATTATCTTTCTACTATATTAAAATCATGGTCCAAGCCTTCCCAAAACTTAAAAAATATTTTCTATACTGTATAATATTTATAAACAGATATATCTATTTAAAAACTAACAAGGAGACATATAAAATGAAAAATGATAAAAATTACATGTTATTACTAAGAAAGGATATTTACGCCATTTTAGATGGAGACATTAAATTTGGAAGTTATAATTTCCCAGATGGATCTTCAGTAGAAATCGGAATGCCTTACTTAAGTGGCCCAGATTTATGCAAAATTTCATCTCATTTTGGATTATCTCAACTATATACGAGTTTAAGTCGTTGGCAATATTTAGAAAATTTAATGAGATTTTGTATTGATAATGACCGATGCTCTGATTTACTGGCTTATTTGTTTAATAAAGAACAGTTTTCAAGCACTCTTTGTAACTATAATTTCGAAGAAATAGATACTGCTTATAATGATATTATTAAAAAAGTTATTCATGCAATAAACAATCATCTATATTTTAGTGGGTATGAATTATGTGTTATAAGCAATAAATTCATAGTAAAAAAAATAAATGAGAAGTTAGAAATTGAAATGCCACAAATCAAATTAGTAGATAGAGATTATATAAGAAGTATTTCGTCTCGAGCAATGAACGATATTGATAACGGAGATTTTGATAGTGCAATAACAAAAGCACGAACAACACTAGAAGAAACATTTTGTTATGTTATTGAAAAAAGAGGAGAGTCTCCAGCAACATCAGGCAAACTAAAAGAATTGTACAAGCAAGTTAAGGATTTATACAAAATGCATACTGATTCAAATGCAGATCGTAGAGTAAAAACATTACTATTAGGTTTAGAAAAAATAATAACATCCATTTCAGAAATGCGTAATAAATCAAGCGATTCACATGGAGTTGGTTCAGCACGTATAAACATTGAAGAACATCACGCGAGATTAGCTGTAAATGCAGCAATGACAATGGCAGATTTTATTCTGTCAGTTGAACAAAAAGTAAATAAATAAAATTAAAAGAGTTGCATTTCATAAATTTGAAAGCCGTTTCATTATAGAATATTCACAGTCTAAACGTTTTATATTTATAAAAAGCTCAGATTATGTACAAAATGTCTGAGCTTTTAATCACTATTTTTGTTGAAGTTTACGAAGTTTTCGTTCTTTACTAAGTAATTCTTTTAACACTTGATTTTCATCTTCAGTCCTATTATTATATTCTCTAATTCGCCATTTTTTCTTCAAGCACGTAGTACGTCTATTTCCATATTTATTCATCCTGGTATATTGTAATCCCTAGGTTAATTAACATAGCAGATATTGATTGTACTTATTACGCTTTAATTAATCTTAGTAATTTTAGGACATAATAAGATACCGACAACAATAATGCATACAGCACCAATTACCATGTCTGAAAACAAAAGACCAATCGCTGCCAAACACATAAAAGCAAAAAAGATCCAACGTACTATTATTCTAAACTTTAGATTTACTAAAGAAGTGAAACTTAAGGCAAACAAAATCCATATTATAGCTGAAATAAACTGCCCGCAAATAACACTTATTAAAGCAAACAACACTAATAAAATTGCCATTGCCCTATTTATATAATAGAATTTTGATTTATTCTCTGAAACCTCATTAGAACATTTTACTTTACTCATTTTTGGGATTGGAGGAAGAACAATATTCTCATTTGTTTTTAATTCATTTACTGGTATATTATCGAATTCTAGAGTTTTGACTTCTGTTACTTCATCTTTGAAATCATGTAAACTTGTTGTAATAGAGTCATATACACCACTCGACTCTGTTGATAACATACCTTCTTTTGTTAAAATCGGCGTATCAATAATTGATTTTACTGCTTTAGCTAAAGAACCAGTGACAGCTAGCAATCTCAAATCATTTTCAGAAAAATCATCCGATGTAAATTGTTTTTTTGAAAGTCTTTTTTCCTTTTTTCTAATCAATTGATCTAATAAAATCGTACATTCAGAAAACATAGAATTCAATTCATTTAAAACATCATTGAACATATCAGACTTCTTAGTGATACCTTTACATAAAGTTTCTGACACTTTCATTTTTTCAACTGCTGCTTCTGATTCTGCATACATTGCATTTGCTTTCTCTAAGTTTTCGTCAGCTTTTAAACTTGCTGATATACCTGTAAACATTACCACAGGAGCAGCAACAGCAGCAAATGGAGTAAGTGACGCGCCTAATGAAAGCGCTGATCCCGCTATTCCTACTGCACTTCCAATTTCACCAACACTTAAAGCAACACCCGCAAGTTCAATACCACTGGTTACTACAACTAAATTACCAGATGCAGCTAACGCTATTGCTGCACCTGTGGCTGCTCCTGTCGCACCACTTGCAATTGTGCTAGAATAAATATCATTCATTTGTGCGATTTGAAGTACATCTTGTTTATCCATTGTAAGCCTTGATAATTCACTTAAACCTGTTGAATAATTAATTTCTACTAATTGCACTTTAGAATAATTATTAACAAACCTATTCATAGAATCATTTAATACTTGTACTTTATTATCTCCAAGCTTTATTAATGATAATTCAGTTTCTTTTTGTAATGACTCTAACATCTCTTTCTCTTCATTATATATACATTGAGCTTGTCTACATATAGTTTCAGCTCTTTCATTCGTTTCTTTTGCACTTAAATGACCAGCTACACCTACAGCTGATGCGGCCAATCCCGCAATTATTAATGGTATTGGCAAATAAATCCCTCCCTACAATTTAAACATTTCATCTGAATCCAAAAATTTTTTATAATCTTTTACACTTTCATATTGAATAGTGCCACCAAGTTTTTTTGTTATTACATTAGCATTTCTAATCACACTATCTGCGTCCCCACATTGATACGAAAAACGCATTGAAGAAATTACTTCATCAAAACAATTTTGATAATCTTGAAAATACGATTCTAAATACGATTCAAGTTCATCACGATATGCTTTTGTCTGTTCAGACGCTATACGACATTGCGAAATAATACGCATCCGTTCTTCATGCTCTAAATTTCGTCTTTCTAAATCATTAATGAAATGATGATAGTATTCACCTGTTAACGTGGATCCAACTAAAGCACCAATTGCAGCACCAACAATAGGTATTGGAATTAATGCTTGTCCCACCGCCATAGAATAACCAGTTGTTGCTAAATTTAAACCTTTTTCACCAATCTCTATCAGACATTCCTGCGTGGTAATTTCACCGTTTCCCCATTTACTTAAAGCTTCTCCAGTAACCATTACTGCTGTAATAACTTTGCCCGGAACATTAGAATTCACCAACCCTTGAATAAATTGAGATGATGAGTTCGAAAGGGAGTGTGCAGCAACTGTTAACCCACTACTCATAATATATCCTGATGCAGCTGCCTTTCCTCCATCTTGAATAATATCAGTTATAGCTTCTTCAGCACATTTCTCTCCACGACAAACTGCTACAAAATTCATTATGCCCGAAATAGTTAAAGCAGTTCCTCCAGCATTCATTGCTCCATTCAAACCTGCTTGATTACCAGTTTCAAGCACATTATTTACCGCTGAACGATTTAATTGTTTTTGAATTGATATTTCAGCTCTCTCTCCATCTTTTATGGCTTGATTCTTTCCTTGTTGAGTAAGTTTAACACCTTTGCTATCAAGATATTCCTGATCCTCAACATAATTTTTATTTGTCCTACTTCTTTTAGGATTATTAAACTTCCTAGAAGCTACTCTAATGTTATCATCACTATTTGCCGCTATTTTAATATCTTCCGTGGTATTCCAAACATTTCCTTTTGTATCTTTAAATATCTGCTCTAAAGGTTTAATATGATCACTTTCAGCCAGATGATATTGCCAATCTTTACCATACAGTAATTTAGCTTCTTGTTTTCTTAAAACAAGCACATCACCAGTATATGGATCGACGACTCTTTCCCCTGAATTAAATAACTTAGATTTAGCAGATACCTTTGCTTTTGGGCTATCATAAAGCTTTCTACTTCCTGAATAAGAATCTGGTTTTGCAAATTTAAGAGCCGCACTTCTAGTAGATTCTTGTGCAGTTTGTGTAGCAACATATCCTTGAGTTATTCGAGATACATCATTACTATCTTTATTATCACCATTTGCATTATTCGATTCATTCAATTGTTTTATTTCATTATTAAAACGATTAAACATTGAACTCATCTCCAATCACAATAGTGTTAATCATATTCTGTATTTTTAAATACTCCTGTAATATATCTTCACACTTCATTACATAATCCTTTGACAAACCAAACAATTCATTCAATTCATATATAAACTCATGCTCAGCCAGATCAAAATTTCCGTCTACCAATCCAAGACCCACTAGCTCAAAAATAATAATTCTTTTTTCAACTATACTACTAATAGATTCAAGCTGAAACATAACATTTTTTAGTGTTGGATTACATTGTTCATAATCAAAAGATATTTGCATTTCCTTACAATATTCCTCGATTATCGACTTTTCATGATCACTAAAATTTCCATCAACTGAAGATAAAGAACAAGCCAAGTTTAAGAATAATTCTTTCTGTTCGTTATTTAGTAAAGTAAGATACATATTATTAATCTCCTTTTAATTTTCTACATGCCCTATAATTTAGTTCATAATATTCATCTAATGTATATATTTTTTTAAAATATAGTTCGTACATTTTATCTATATTACATTTTGTAGGCCTATTTAAATATATACTACACTTTTTTGTATCCACTAGAAAATACTTACAAATCCCATCTCCCCTATCTAAATCCGAATAAATTGGTGAAGATTTCAAATTCATACAGCATTTACCGCAACAATCACATTTAAACATATTCTAACCATATCCATCTATAAACTATAAAATTATCCATGGTTTTTAAGATATAAGCACTATTTACATAAATATTATAACCATAATTAATACCAAAGATAATCTAACTTATATAAAAACATTCATAATCCCTAATGAATCATCACTTAGCTTAATTATAGGACTATTACGACAAATTAGTCAATGTTATCATAACCGCAAAAATATAACCTATACTATGTGAAAACTCATTGCAATACTTCAAAAACAAGTAAAAAAAACGCCTAGAGCTTGTCTCTGGGCGTTTGATTTATACTATCCTAATTTCTTAAGGATGTTATCTAATTGTGTTTTAGTCATTTCTAGCTTTTCTGTGTAAGATGCTAGTTTTTCTTTTTCTGCATTGACTTTAGCTTCTGGTGCTTTATTGACGAAGCCAGGGTTTTTCAACATGCCTGAACAACGTTTGATTTCGTTTTCTAGGCGTGCGATTTCTTTTTCTAGTTTTCCTTTTTCTTCTTCTAGGTCAATTAATGCATCCATTGCGACTGTTAATACAGCTTTTTCGATTGTACGTGATAGTACGTCTTCTGTATTAAGGTCTTCTTTGACTGTGGCATGTGCCATACGTGCTAGGATTGCAGTTGATTCTGTACTTAGTGCTACATAGCCGTTGTCATTGTGTAGTGAGATTGTTAAGTCTTCACTTGGTTTCATTGAATATTCGACTTTGATTTCACGTACGGTTTGAATAGCACTGATGACCAATGCCATTTCGTCTTTTTCTTTATCTGTGTATTCGAATTCAACTTTTTCTGGCCATGTTTCTACGTTTAAGCTTTCTTTTTCGTGTGGCAAGTTCAAATAGATTTCTTCTGTCACAAATGGCATGAATGGTGATAATACTTTTAGAATTCCCATCATGACTGTGTATAGTACAGCTTTTGTATTGGCTACTAGGCTTTCGTCATCTGAATAAAGTGTAGCTTTTGATAGTTCAATATACCAGCTGCAGAAGTCGTCCCATACGAAGCTATATAGTTCGTTTCCTACGATAGCTAATTCGTATTTGTCCATGTTTGTTGAAACGTGGTCTAATACTTCGTTAAAGCGTGCTAAAATCCATTTGTCTACGCTATTAGCTTTTGTCATGTCTAGTTCTGGTTTTGTATCACCAATTTGCATTTGAACATAACGAGCTGCGTTCCAGATCTTGTTAATGAAGTTCCAGCTTGCATCCATCTTCGTTTCGTCAAAACGTAAGTCTTGTCCTGGTGTTGAGTTTGTTGTTAAGAAGAAGCGTAGTGCATCTGCACCTTTTTCTTGAATCACATCCATTGGATCAATACCATTTCCTAATGATTTAGACATTTTGCGTCCTTGTGTATCACGTACAAGTCCGTGGATCAATACATCTTTGAATGGACGGTTCTTCATACAGTAGCGTGTTTGGAATGCCATACGTGCTACCCAGAAGAAGATAATGTCGTATCCTGTTACTAATACATCATTTGGGAAGTATCTTTCAAGATCGGCTGTGTTTTCTGGCCAGCCAAGTGTTGAGAATGGCCATAATGCACTTGAGAACCATGTGTCTAATACGTCTTCATCTTGTGACCAATTTTCAATGTCTTTTGGATCTTCCATTCCCACATAGATTTCACCTGTTTCTTTGTTTGTCCATGCTGGAATTCTGTGTCCCCACCATAACTGACGTGAAATACACCAGTCTTCAATGTTTTCTAGCCATTGTTCAAATGTTTTATTGAAACGTGGTGGTACGAAGTTAATTCTTTGATCTTCGATTTCTTGATTCTTTAATACTTCTTCAGCCAATGGTTTCATCTTCACAAACCACTGTTTACTTAAGTATGGTTCTACAATGACGCCTGTTCTTTCGGAGTGTCCTACTTGGTGTAAGTGTTCTTCAATGTGATCTACAACACCCGCTTTTTTAAAGTCGTTAACTAAGGCTTCACGGCATTCAAAACGATCCATACCAGCGTATTTACCGCACATATCATTCATGGTTCCGTCTGGATTCATACAAATAGGCATTGGCAAGTTGTATTTTTTAGCTAATGCGAAGTCGTTAGGGTCATGGGCAGGTGTACATTTCATTACGGCTGTACCAAAACTCATGTCAATGTAGTCGTCTGCCATGATTGGAAGTTCGTCTCCGTTGGCAGGGTTAATGGCGTGCATTCCAACGATGTCTTTATATCTTTCATCATCTGGGTGTACAAAGATAGCTTGGTCGGCAAACATGGTTTCTGGACGTGTTGTCGCAATCACTAATTCTTGTCCTGTTTCAACTACTTTATATTTGAAGTAGTACATGTGTCCCATGATTTCTTTGTGTTCAACTTCAATGTTTGACAATGCAGTTTTAGCTTCTGGGTCCCAGTTAATAATTCTTTCACCTTGATAGATCAATCCATCATTGTATAAATCTACAAAGACTTTACGAACGGCATGAGATAATCCTTCGTCTAATGTAAAGCGTTCACGACTGTAGTCTAAAGATAATCCTAACTTAGCCCATTGGCTTCGAATAGTCGAAGCATATTCTTCTTTCCACTGCCATGCTCTTTCTAAGAATTTTTCTCGTCCAATGTCATAACGAGAAATTCCTTCTGATTTTAAACGAGCGTCTACCTTTGCCTGTGTCGCAATACCCGCGTGATCCATTCCGGCTACCCAGCATACATCGTAGCCTTTTAATCTTTTATAACGACATAAAATATCTTGTAGTGTTGTATCCCATGCATGTCCCAAGTGTAACTTTCCTGTTACGTTTGGTGGAGGGATCACAATACAATAGGGGCGTTTAGACAAGTCGCCCGCTGTGAAATATCCTTTTTCAATCCAATTTTGGTATTTATCATTTTCTACTGCTAAATGATTATACTTTGCTTCCAACGTCATCCACAATCATCCTTTCCGTACATATAAAAAAGCACATCCCCATAGGACGTGCTTGACGTGGTACCACCTAATTTTATTCTCATTCACATTAACGCTGTGTCACGAAATTTACTACTCTTAGTTCATAAATTCAACTCAAAGACTACCTTCACTTATCCAACACACAAACTTTCACCAAACGCTTGCTCTCTATAGAATTGGTATAAACTACTCCTTCTTGTCATCGCTTTGAATTTAGTTTATCAAAGAAAAAGTAAAAACTCAAATCATTTTGAAAAATTAGTTGTTTTATTCTCTACTTTACTATATGATGATTAAAGAAAGCGGTGTAAACATGGATAATCAATTATACAATCAAATTAAAGCTGTTCATGAACAATATATTAAAGAACAGAATCGTTTAGAAGACGAAATCGATAGACTAAGACGAGAAATCGTTTGTCTAGATAATGAAGACGAAATTGAAGCGTTAAATAAGCTCGTAAAGATCGATGATATTAAGCGTAAGATGGTTGTAGAATTCATTCATAGTTTAGATAAGATTGTAGAACAGTAACTCTACAATCTTTTTTTGTTTGTTAAAACTCGCCATTTTTATAAGCTCTGGCGATCACATACGAAGGTTCATAATAAGCACCATTCGTATAATCGTCAATGACTTGACAAATAGCATCATTATAGATTCGTATAAGTCCTTGTATATAATCTTCATTTGGAAGTAAAGTATCCATTATTAATCTTGCGTATACTTTTCCCATCTCCAATTCAGTTGGAATGTGAGAACATAATTCACTATTTACATTTTCAACATGAAAACCACCATACTCTAGTTTATATTCATCAATCAAATCATGTACTACCTTATCTGGATTATCACTATGTAGAACATTCGCAACACTAATAAGATGATACAAATGATCATATCCCAGTTGATTCACAACATATTGATTTCGTTGATGAAGAAACCGAGACGTCTTTTCAATCATAAAACACACATAAAATAAATCATTTTCTGTTACTAGTTCATCAAAGTATTTATTTCTCATAAATTGTAGCTCCTTTGATATGAAAGACATTTTAAAGCTTCTTCTGTGCAAAAAAAAATTTGATGCGTAGGATACTTAAATTTAACAAGTTCCCAAAAAGCTGTTCTAGAAATCAAGCCACGCGCAAAATCATCCACATAATTCCAAATCGTATCATCTGCCATAGGACCTTCAACAATATCATATGTATGCGTGATTCCTCTTCTTGACGAAACAACAAAGTCTAGCCATTCATCGCTCATCTGTTCGAAAACCTTACAGTTTAAATCCAAATTTTCAGTATACGAATATACATTCACAATATGATTACTCTTTTTAGTTAATGCCCATCTTTTAGCTTGTTTTTCAAAATTCGTACAATAAAATCCATATCCAAAATCTTTATAATAACCATCTGTAATAATTTTTGGTTTATTTACAATTACATTACTACCATGATAAACTTCCATCATTTCACCTTCACTCCATCTACTATGATTATATCAAAAACTAAATTATGTTATTAGACATTTATTAATATCTAACCTTAAATATGCTTTTCTTTATTTAATAAATTCACAAACCACACTCATATCTATTATAAATTTAACTAGTACGGTAATATCAAACCGTCGACTATGACTCTTTTATTTGTAAAGATTACAAAGTAATGCTTCGATTGACTACGAAGAATAAAGAAAATATATAGGATATAATAATCAATGATCATTAAAAAACGGTCTCTCGGTACACGATTGAGGCATTTAAATATCATATCATGACAATCAGCCTGGTAGCGGTTAACTACTCGGCTGATTTCTGTATATTTATTTAAGAACTGTGCTCAGAAACAAAAGGTAACAAAACGAGCATAATGCTAAAGGCATTATCAATTAGCTCTATATACTCACTCGGATCATTTTGAGCATCTATAACTATTTTTAATTGTTCATACCAACCAAAGAAAATCTGCATAGCATTTAATAATTCTCTATTTTTCTCATCTGCAACCTTAATTAGTTTATTAACGATACTTTCAACCAAAATAAAATCATCCCACAAAATGCTTATTTGATTAACTAGTCGTTTTGTGTATGCAGTTACGTTACTAAGACATTTGTCATCAACTGATACTTGAAGGATTTGCTGATACCTCTGAAGGTATAAATGCATTTCACCAAGTTTCTTCATAGCCTCAGTCCACAATCCGAGAGATTTAGTTGCGCTAATTTTCTCATTCAGTACAGGTTCTATTTCGCAAGGATACATTGATTTAGTTATGTTGGATTCCTCTGTATCCAAAAGTTTAAAGAACGGAATCGAGTAAACTATTGGTGAGAACGCACCAGAAAACACAGGCACATAGGCTAACTCCAAAGATTGTGTTTCCAAATACCATCTATCACTTGATGGTAAAATACTATTCTTAAATGCATCTCTAATTGTCATTACAATCTTAGTGTACTCATTTTCAAGGCTGTTATCACATTCCATATTGTAATCAACACAAATATAAGCATGTTTATCACCCTTAAGAAGGGTACCATTAAGCTTTGTAACAACTTTTGAAAGTGTATCATTAAAATAGTTAGTTCCTTTTCGATATTTTTGCTTAGAATCATAAGCGATGGCATTACCTTTAGGCGGATTATCAAGTACGTAACGACAGACATTAACTAAAGTAAGCATATTTTCGAGCTCTTGTCTGGAAAAGTTTTCATCAAGTGAACTATAGTCAGAAAACAACAAATTATACTCTTTTTGAAAATCTACGAGTGCTTGGGATGCCGAATATAGATTATACATGGCAAGCCTTGGATTTTTTACAACACTAATATCCTGCTTCTTAATTCTTACACGTAGAATCTCTCCAAATTGATTATAGAAATTGTCTAATGAAGAATATACTTCATTCAAACGTTTTCTGAAATTTTCGTATTTTCCAACAGAAAGTAATTGACGCATCGGAAAAAATTCTGCAGCAGGACTTTTAGCATTTCCTTCAGAATAAAGGCAGTATGGGTCAACAGCAGAATAAGGAAGTCGATTTTCGTTAAATGTGTGTACTCTAAACACTTTCAACCGATCATCAATCCTTTTTCCACGACTCTGCGTATATCTTCCTTTCTTATATACATCATCAATGAGTTTGGTTGTTTCAACAATTAAATCATTGACATTACTTCTCATTTTATCTATATCAGATACATATTCCTGCCACGAAGAGGGACGCAAGCTATAATCTATTCGTATTTTTGTCCACCCATTCAATTCTGATACCCAGTTATTAGGACGATTACTACGATGGATGTGAAGTTTATCGTCAAAAGCTTCAATCCCAAAATCACGAAGAAGATCAACACCTATTAGCTCAATATCAATATACTCTTTGTCAGGATACAACTGTTTTAAAATATCAAGCATTTTCATACGCCAATAATGGTTTGTGTTATTGGTACTATCTAGACCCTTCGTTTCTGTCATAAGGGGCGGAATAAATTTGCAAGACACTTTATCACTCGTGACTGTAAAAGAAAGTACATGCATTTCAGGGATAAGCCTTTCCTCAAATACATCTAAAGCTAATAAATAGCTTTCGAACAATGATGGATGCTCAAAAAGTCCACGTATTGCATCTGCAGATGGTTGGAGCCCTCCTGTGCACACATCATTAACTATTTCGTTAGTATTGTATGGTAATTTAATTTTCACATTACGCTTTGCCATCCAAAATAGCGCATATCCAAACGATGAACGATCAGTATCTGAGTTAGGCAAAACTGATGGTACTGCACTATTATTAATGAAGTAATCTGTTGCTTGGTAATTAATAGAGAGTGAAGTTAACGAACTCTTAACCTCATCGATGGCATTTTGTATATCCACCTCATTAAAAATAGACCAATCTTTCATTCCATCTAGAATCAGCTTATCTGATTGTAGAATCCCAGAAAGATCAATAGGTAAAAAACATAACCATCCCTTGCCACGTTTTGCTACTAGAGAGCTAATAAATGTCATGTTGCTATCGACATAACGTTTTACATCTAACCAAAGCATTGACTTAATGGCATTTGCATATCCTATCCAATCGTTAAACCGTATTTGAGAAAGGCATTGTATATCTTTGATGTCGTATCCCTGATTAGAAAAATAATCCAACAGAATTACTCTTACATTTTTTGATGAGATACATGACAAAGCCTTGAATACAACATCTCTTGGCGTAGTGTAAATCTGATTGCATAACGCATCAAAAACAATTTTCGCACGTACAGGATGAAGTGCTTCGATGGATCCATCATCACCTACCCTGATTAGATATTCATCTTTCAAACGTTTTATAGCAGAGTTTATTGTAGAACAATGAATTTCATTTTTTACAGAAGCAAGATTAACAGCACATCCCAATCGACCTACGTAGCAAACTAGCTGAAGCAGTTCTAACCATTCATCCGAAACACCATCTTGAAGCAATGCATCAATCTGATTTTGGAGTCGCTGGGCCAAAGTCTGATTATTCGTCAACAAATAAACAAATTCAATTAATGGTCCTTGTCCGCCAAATGATTGCCATGCCTCTTCAAAAGTTCTGTGCTCAGCATGAGGTTGAGCTTCCGTAAACGAATGATAAATACGTGCTGCTTCTTCTTTCGATAAAGTCAAGTCTACAATTCCATGTTTGATTGCCTTTCCGTTAATTGGTGTTCGGTTATAATCTTCATCTCGTATAGAAATAAGAACAGGAATGGAAAGACCTCGAGCCTGTAACTCTTGGAGTAAAAATGCCCAAAGTGTTTCGCCAGGTTGTACATCAATATAAATAATGAGATGCGCATTATGCTTACCAAGTCCAGCTAAAGCTGAAACTAAGTTTTGTGCTTGTCCTTCGTTAGCAATAGCACGTACACAAAATACGCAGCCTTCAGGATATCTATCAATTAAGTAGCGATAACAAAGAGTTGTCTTTCCTTGGCCAGATACACCCTTAAGAATTGCGACACCTTTATTGTTAATTACAGTTTGAATCTCTTCCATCCAATGATTTCTTTTAAAATCAAAATTGTATCGAATATGTGTAGGATGTGCAGACACACCTTGCAAATACTCTTTTTCTAACTGTTCATGATTACCAGTAAGTTGCAATTCATCTAAACGTACAAGGGATTTGTTGTATTCCTTGTAAAACCCATCTATTGCTGCAATATTTGTTCCTATTTCGTGAATTTTTTCTTGCCACATTTTTAGTGTTGTGAATCCCTTGCTATTAGAAAGTACGGAAATGTGTTGAATTAATAGATCTTTTGCTAATGTAGGTGCAGACATTACAGGAACATATTTACTGATTTGCGTTTGAATATTTAACTCTAAATCATCGAGATTCACTTTTTCAAAGTGCAAAGAACTAAGCAACCATTCAGTATTCTCCTTAGACAAACCATGTTCATTCATAAGTTTATTCATTATAACTTTTTTTGTATTAGCATTACCCATTTGCAATTTCTGAAGTTCAGGGCCTAAAGTATTGAAGTAGACAATCTTAATACATCTGAACCACGAATTTTGTTTATGCAAGCTACACATGCGATTAAAAAATCCTTCGCCACCTAGGGACGTTTTTGTTGAAGCAAGACTTGAAAGAGTTAAATCAGCAGAAATATTTTTAACCTGAACAGCCTCAATGACAACACCATTCTTTTTAATCACCAAATCCTCCACATCTTCTGGATAGTACTCATACGCACATTCATCAGATATTAATCTGGAGGCAATGTATAGCGTTTGGGACGAGAACCCTTTCCAGGCAGCTTGTGCACCCATGTCAGATTTTTGAAAAGTGCTCATTTTTACCTCCTTTACGACAGTACATTCAAAATCTATTATTGTGTTTATTTTTGGATAAATAAACGTATATACATTTTCAATATATTCATAATCATCATAACTTAAAGTAAGTATTGCGGTACTTAGAACCACTCTATCCGGAACTGATAGTCACCTAACAAATTAGTCAGTACCAATTATACATTGTATAACAATCTGTCTACAATACATGTATAGACTTTTACAGAGAATTCAATGAACTTCATCCACTTATTCAATAAGTTCACAAATAACTCCTCTATCTAATATGAATTTAACCTTACCACTCGCTTCTTCACTTATCTTATCATACAATCTTCCTGCACTATAGCTTTCTCCTAGTACTGTATAAGGACTATTGGCTACATATCCAATCTTTCCAAGTCCTGGAAGATTAACACTAATGGCTTCCCTGTCATATTCATTGTCTTTTTCTTTCTTTAAATAAACAATCATTTCTTTTTCTAGAAATGAATCTCCATAATAATGATGTAATCCTGTAACTGTAAAATAAATGTTTGACATGAGTATGTCCTCCTTTTTAATTTTAAGTTACAACATTAATTGACATTATGAGTGTCTAAATAGTAAGTAAATCAAATTATTTTTTGAATAGATCATTGGACTATTTGGAAAATAAAGAATCATTCGATAAATGTAATACACTATCATGAGTGTACACCATAGAATTAATATCAGTTTTCTTTTCTCAGGTTTTAACAAGCATAGAACGCCACATATGATTGTGGGTATTAATAGAGCATGGTAATACAAAGATAATTGAATATTTCCTTTAAGAAGATAATACAGGCTTGTTTTCATGTTGCATCCTGGGCATGGCAAGCCTGTAATGAATTGAAAGGGGCATTTATAGAATAATAAAAGAAGGAATAGTATGAGAACTATTCCTAAATATTTAGTCTTTTGCGAAACCATTAATATGACTCTGAAGGATGCAATAGGATACTAAAGATAATTGAAGTATAGATAATACCATTAATACAATACTATCATCACTTGGATGATGTCCATTACTTCTTGTAAGACTTGATACCATTTTACCAGCCTTCCATAAATAGTATAGTAAGTAGATTCCACATGTCACAATACTTAGTATAACAACAAGTCCTGGTTCTGCACCTTTTTCTTGGTTTTGACTTTCACATAGATCATTTAAGTCATGTGCGATTGTATATAGCCAATAAATACTATAAATGCCACAAGTAACTAGACTTAATACTACGCATAGTCCAATACTCTTTTCTTTTACAACTCCAGTAGTAAATGAAAAACTTGGTTCCACATGCACTGTTTCATTACCAGCAAGCTCGGTATTCTTTAATCTCTGCCAATCTTGCATACCTGTTTTCCATACAAAACTATTTCCAGTTAAGATACCACTATCAATAAATCCTTTCATGTCTGATTCACTAAAAGGACCTTTAGAATCATTATTCTCTACATAATACCAATCATTCGAAGATGATGATGTAGAAATAAATTCATTTAATTCTGTATTCTCTAGTCTTTCCCAGTCTTTCATACTTGCCTTCCATACTAGAGTACTACCATTGATTTCACCAGAAGTAATCTTAGCCTTCATCTCATCTATACTAAATGATCCTTTCGAGTCATTGTTAGATACGTAGTACCATTCTTTGACTGATGTAGTTGATTCATTCTCATTTACTGATTCTTCTTTATTTGTTTCAACTTCAGATTCATTAACTTCTTCTTCAATCTTATCCACGACTGCAACAGGTACAACAATATCCTCATCGACTTCTACCTTTGTTCCACAATTTGAACAAAATTTAGAATCATCACTTATTTCGTGCCCACAATTTTTACAAAACATATTCAATCTTCCTCTCAATTGATTCAATTATAAAATGAATACTCCCTTAACTCAACTACTTAAGAAAAACTTAAGAAAAAAGTGATACCAATAAGGCATCACTTTAGTTCAATTTATTGATAATCCGATTCTTCGTACGTATCCTCTTGATAGTATTGATCATCTGGATTGTAGTATTCTGAATCGTCATAACCTTGATTGTAATCATATTCATAATCACTATCTTCTTCATATTCACTTGAAGTATTACCAGATGAATTAAGAATTCCCATGTTCTCTAATTCTTCTGTATTACCGACCGCATTATCTTCACTAGCAGTTTGTGAATAGCCAGAAGGATCTTTTACTGTTGTAGAACTCTTTCCTTTTAATACCGCCTGAATCTTCTTTTTAGCCACTTCATTCATTACATCGTTTTGTGCAACTACTGAAGCATAAGATTGAGATTGATAGCAAAATTGATAATCCGGTTCTGCAACAATTGCATAAGATTCAATTTTCCAATTTGGCATATTATCCAATTCATATTTTACAAACTTACTGATTTCATCGCCAGATAAGTTTGTATCAAAAGCAACTGCAATCGCATCCATAAACTTACCATAGTTTGTGATCATCTTTGGAGAAATAATACGTTTAAAGATAGCTCTAAATACTTTTTGTTGGTTACGAACGCGTTGGTTATCACCATCTGCATAAGCATGTCTTTCACGAGCAAAGGCAAGTGCAGTTTCACCATCCACATGATGTTTACCAACACTTAATCCTGGTTGACTATTTGTATAGAAAACATCGACTTCTTCACCCTTTTTAACATCCAAATCAATTCCATCTAAGGCATCTACTAAATTAACAACACTTGAGAAATTAATACGCACATTATAATTAATTTTAATACCCAAAGCTTTTTCAATCGTTTCTTCCGTACTCTTAACACCCATTAAACCAGAATGTGTTAATTTATCATAACTACCTTCTGGGCAAGCCATTTCATCATCATCTGATGGACACACAAGTTCAACATAATAATCACGAGGAATGCTCGTCATTAAAATGGTGCCTGTTTTAGGATTTACTGTTAGTAGTAAGTTGGCATCACTTCTCGTATTTGAATCTTGTAAAGTACCATATGAATCATTACCACTTACAAGAATTGTAAAACCATCTTTTGAAATATCACTAACAGAATCACTTGGATTGTCATTCTTCTCTACTTTTGTGTAATGAACATTCTGATGAACTGTACGAGAATCCGTTTGGAAGTTAAAATAAGCTTCACTTTCATGAAGAATATCACGATACTTTTCATTTAAACAAATTGCATCAACTTCACCAGCATAAAAAGCTTCCATCATATCATCTAATGTAGAATAATCTTTTGTCTTATACTTAATTTTGTCAGAATCCAAATTCTTCAACATACGTTCAGTAGCTTCTTCATCCATTTTCACAATTGTACCAATAGTCTTGCCCTTTAACTCTGCTTCTTTGTTGATTGAAGAAGCCTTTAACACAACAATCGAAGTCGTAGTTGCCTTACTATCCGCAAGACTAGTAACTACATCAAACGTGCTATCGGCTTTATAAACAAAATAATTCCCATAAGCTAAACCTATACACATGCATAAAGTAACTAAGCCCATCAGCAATCTTGAAATAAAACCCTTTGCTTTAAAATGTAGTATTAATAATATAATTAAAGCTAAAAGAATCAAAACAACTGAAACCAATATGATTAATTTTGTTGGTAATAAATTTAATTTTATGATTTGAAAAATCAATAAAGCCAAACTAACAATCATGAATATAGTCATGAACTTGCTGATTGGTCGTTTATTTTTCTTCTTTTTTCTTTTACCATTACTATTCACATTCTGTGAAAGTTTAACATCCTTTTTAGGCATAATAATAATCTCCTATAAACTTTTATATATCTCATAATTTTATATTATATAATAAATCCCTTACAATTGGCAAATCTGCACACAAAAAGACCTCCTTCCACTACAGTCAATCTATAGTAGAAAAGAGGTTCAATTACTGAGTATTCCATGCACTTAGAGCCACTCTATCCATGATTGAGATCCACCCAATCCATGAATCAGAGCCACTTACAAGACTTTATGCGTTGTATTATATTTTAAGAAAATTGAATCCATGATATTGTTATAAGAATTGTTAGTAATAACTACATAAATCTTTCACAGCGAAACGCAAAACCTTTAAAGCCACTCTCTTTAGCCTGATATAGATTTTTCTCATAATTCAATAGATTCGCTTTATACTTATATTCTAAAGACTTAGAAGAATAGTCATTTAATACGTCAAAGAATAATAAGAATAGACCAGCTAATACCAATACACATGAAGCTAGAATCAACCAAATAACAGGTATAATCAAATAAACTATATCAAGTATCACTACATCAATAAAACAACTAAAACATGCAATCATAAATCCAATATGACATCTATGATACTTCTTGCTTAATTCTTCATAGTGACGAATATTTGTATTGATTCTATTTTGTATATAATCAGACGTTTCCATTTTAACAACACCTCACAATTAGATTATATACCTATAATGTAAAAAAGAGTAAGGGATTATTCCTTACTCTACACTATCTGCTGATTTTCCTTCCATAACAGCATTAATTTTATTTGTTGCCTTTGTGACAGTACTTTGATCTGGAACCATTACATAGGCAGCATTTCCAAGTTCTGCACACATTTGTGTATCTCCAGTACCATCAACCATAGATTGTTCAATTTTCCATTTAGGATTCTTGTTCAATTGATATTTAATTAAACTAGTAATTTCATCATTTGACATCGTTGTTGAGAAAGTATTGGCCATACTATCCATAATTGAAGCATAGTTGGTTACAATAGCAGGGCTTGTTACTTTGTTTACAATTCCCATAAGAACTTGTTGTTGGTTCTTCGTACGTTGACGATCCCCTTCACTATATGCATAACGCTCACGAGCATATCCTAATGCTTGTTCACCATTTAAGTGGTTCACACCTGCATGTACACTTAATCCTGGAGCATGTAAGAAATTGCTGCATTCATATCCAGGCTCAACATTAACGTCTACACCACCAACGGCATCAACAATGTCAGTCACTGTATCAAAGCCAACTTTGAATGTATAGTTGATTTCAATCCCCAATAGTTTTTCTACAGTACGCTTAGTCGTATTCGTACCATGAATACCTGTATGCGTAATTTTATCTAAAGCACCCTGTTGACATCCATCTGCTGCATCACAAGCCGTTTCGACATAAAAGTCACGAGGAATTGAAGTCAATAGAATCGTATTTGTTTTTGGATTTACAGTAGCCACCATGATTACATCACTACGACCATTTTCATCAAATCCACCACGAGTATCTGAACCAGAAATTAACACATTAAATGGAGTTGTAGTAATATTACTTACCGCATTTGCCTTATCTGTATTCTCTACTTCATAGCTCGTTTGATAAACTACACGAGTCTTCTTATCAAAGTCCGAAAATGATTGAATATCTGTAATTTGATCACGACTTGATTCGTTGATAACGATTGAATCTACCTCTCCTTTATAGAATGCTTCTAACATAGAATTTATACTATCATATTTAGTCTGATTCATTTGAATACCAGAATTACTCAATTCTTTTAATACCTTTTTTGAACCAACTGTACCAATTGTTTTCAAAGTACCTACACTATGACCATTCAAATCATTCTTCTTTTTCATATCACTCGATTTTTTAACAACCACACTCACAGTTGTTTTTGAGTTAGAAGATACAGTCGTCATATTTGAAAGCAAGTTACCCGTTTTAGAAATATAGTAACCTCCCAAACATGAGCCTAACGCAACAGCTAATGTAAATATGATACAAATAATTTTTGAAAATGCTCCTTTAGTGGTAAAGCAAAGTAATAATACAAAAATTACATCTAATAATACAAATACAACTGTTACTAAAAATAATAATTTTGTTGGTAAAACATTTAATTTTACTAAATTAAACAACAAATACATTGTTGCAGCAATTAATAAAATAGAAAAGATGACTCCAAATACCTTTCCTACTCTATTTGGTTTCTTTTTATTTTTTTGCATATTAAACTCTCCTTAGACTAATTTATAATACTACAAAAAAAAGGGATAGGCAAACCTATCCCCGTTATATTACTTTACATCATCCGCTGATTTTCCAGCTAATACCGCATTAATTTTATCCTTAGCCATCTTAACTGTACTTTGATCTGGAACCATGACACTAGCTGCATCTCCAAGTTCAGCACACATTAATGTATCACCTGTGCCATCCACCATATATTGTTCCATCTTCCATTTTGGATTGTTGTTGATTTGATATTTAATTAAAGCAGAAATCTCACTACTAGACATTGTAGTTGAGAATGTGTTAGACATTGCATCCATTATAGATGAATAATTCTTAACAATTGAAGGACTTGTAATTTTATCAACAATTCCCATCAAAACTAACTGTTGATTCTTTGTACGTTGACGATCTCCTTCCGTGTATGCATAACGTTCACGAGCAAACGCAAGAGCTTGTTCTCCATTTAAATGATTTATCCCTTCATGAACACTAAAGCCTGATAAAGCATTAAAGTTATTAACGGCATATCCAGGAGCAACAGTTACATCAACTCCACCAACAGCATCTACAAGTTCGGTAACTGCATCAAATCCTACTTTAAATGTATAGTTGATTTCAACACCTAACAATTGTTCTACTGTACGTTTTGTAGTGTTTGTACCATGAATACCCGTATGTGTAATTTTGTCTAATGCTCCTTGCATACAACCATCTGCTGCATCACAAGCGGTTGTTACATAGAAGTCACGAGGTACAGAAGTCAATAATATCGTACTTGTCTTAGGATTGATAGTAGCTACCATAATTACATCACTACGACCATTTTCATCAAATCCACCACGCGTATCCGATCCTGAAATTAATACATTGAATGGTTTTGATGTAATATCAGTTACCGCATTTGCCTTGTCTGTATTTTCTACTTTGTAAGAAGTTTGATAAACAACTCTTGTATTATTATCAAAATCCGCATAGCTTTCCATATCTAAGATTTGACTACGACTCGATTCATTAATAATAATTGAATCCACCTCTCCATTATAGAAAGCTTCTAACATAGCACTTAAACTATCATATTCACTTTGATTCATTACAATACCATCTTTACTTAATTCTGTTAAAGCTTTAGATGATCCTTGAGTACCAATCGTACGCAATGTACCAACTGATAAACCATTTAACTGTGATTTATTCTTTATACCACTTGATTGTTTAACTACTACACTTACCGTATTTTTTGCATGTTTCGTTACATTCGTAATGTTTGTCAATAAACTTCCTGTTTTCGAAATATAATAACCACCCATACAAGAACCAAATATAAGTACTAAAGTAATAACAACACAAATTATTTTTGAAACAATTGCTCTTGTATAGTAACACAACAATAACGCAAATATCGCATCTAACAATACAAATATAATGGTAATTAAAAATAATAATTTAGTTGGTAAAACATTAATTTTAATCAATTGATATAAAAGATAAAATGATGCTACAACTAACAGAATAGATAATACAATTCCAATTCCTCTTAAAACTTTATTTTGTTCCTTCATGTCTATACTGCCCCTCTTCCATAAAGAACTTGCTTAACTGTTTTAAATAATAATGTTACATCCAACCAGAATGACCAGTTGCGATAATAATATTCATCTAAAACTAAGCGGTGGTCAAAGTCCACATCACTACGACCATGACTTTGCCACATACCTGTAATACCAGGCTTACATGCGACAACATCATCATAATATTGTCCCATATCTTCTTTTTCACGTGGCAAATAAGGTCGAGGACCTATCAGAGACATTTGACCTAATAGTACATTTATAAATTGTGGAAATTCATCCAAACTCTTTTCTCGCAAGAATTTTCCTGCACTTGTGATACGAGGATCATTTGCCAATTTTTTATTCTTCGTATATTCTTCACGAATAGCCGGATCCTTTTCCATTAATTCTTCAAGAATCTTATCTGCACCAAGCACCATAGTTCGATACTTATACATCTTAAATTCTTTACCATCTTTACCAATACGATTTTGTGTAAAGAAAATAGGCCCCTTATCCCCTTCTTTACGGTTTTTCACAAATACAAAAACAGTTAATGGAATCAAAATTAAGATTCCGCATAGTCCAGCACAAATATCCATAAGACGTTTTAAAATATAAGATCCAATTTGATTTACACCACGAGAATTTGAAATCATTAAAATACCATCAAAGTCCTCAACCTTAGTATCAAACGTTACTAGACCATTCACTTGTGGTAAATACTTAATCACATTTACTTTGTTCTTAAATAATTCAAATAATGAATTCAAATTTTTCTGTTTCAATTCAGGAATCGCAATTAATACAGTATCAATATTATGTGATTCAATAAATGAATCCACCTCTTCTAAACCAATTGTTTTCTTTTTAGAAACAACTTGTTCTTGATTAATTCCATAAGCCTTACAGTTTACATATCCTTGTACATCTAGCAAGGAATAACTATTCCCTCTACAAACAAAGGCAAGTTGTGCAGCTGTATGACCAACACCCACAATTAAAGTATTATGTTTATATTTTTTTCTAAACCATTTATGTGTGTATCTTGAATTAAAACCTGCAAAGACAAATAAAACAAGAGTTAATAAAAGAAATCCATATATTTTACGTACAGTCCATGAATAGAATGGAAAAATCAAAAAGCTACCAAAGAAAAAACCTATATGACTTAAAATCAATAAACGAATCTCATCATACATTAATAATACTTTTCCTTGATAACGCCCAATCAATAACTGCATCAAAAAATATAATGCACATAACTTGATTGTATATTCTCCATAAAAACGTAATACATTTATTTCTTGTAAAAAATTAATTAAGATCCAATAAAATATAAATTCAATAGTGATCTTTAAAGTTCCAATTTTTGACATAACTATTTCACTCCATATATAAACGTCCTTAATATTGTACTAAAAAAAAAAGAAAAGAACAAATTGTACTTTTCTTAGAGTGTTCCATTGTCAGTTTCACTATTATAAATTTTCATAAATTCTTTGTATTCTTTTGAATCTTTGGACATTGGAGCTTTAATCACTGTATCTTTGTATAGAGCAAAATCCGTATTGATGATACAACGACTCTTATCCCATACATTTAATCCTGCAATTTTGATTTCTGCATTATTAAACCCAGAAGAAATCGCATCTACTACTTGTTTCATAGAATGCCCTGTATCTACGGAATCATCCACAACTAGAATGCGTTGAATATTCTTTGATTTCATATTCTCTAAACCTTCATGATAATGAATTTTTCTTTCCGTATTCTTACTATGTGTATCTGACTTTAATTCTAATGAAATTAAAATATTACGAACAAAATTAGGCATAAGACTTACAATAGGACCTACAACTTCTTTTAATGCATTTCCTTCACGAGTCGCACTAATACCAACCAATGGTACATTAAATACATTTTTCATTTCCTTCCCTATTAAATATCCCGCTTTTGCAACATATACAATAAGATCTGGTTGATAAGATTTTTTTATTTCATTTGCCCAGTGATTACACTGTTCTTCCAAATCTTTTCTTGATAACTCTATATATTTCATTGAAGTTTCCCTTCTTTAACATTCGAAGTAACTTAACCAACTTGGTTATTTTGTGGCTAAATTTTAAGCACTTCCTCTTATGAAAAGTAGCACACTTGATTGCCTGTTTAAAAGTTTCAGGTGAATCCGGTATACAATTCACCATCATGTAATTTCTACCAATCTCCCATACAGTATGAGCATCCGAACCAATCCCAAAATTTAAGCCATATTTTTGTGCAATTTCAGTTTGTTTCATTTCATATGTATCTGAAATGTTACGCCCATTATAACACTCAATACAATCAATTCTAAATGCATTCTTTTTAATACACTCTTCTTTAAGTACTGTCTTAGCACGCTTTTCATCATACGGATGAGGAACATATACAATACCACCTTGTTTTTGAATTCGTGTAATTGTTTCATCACAAGACAAACCGGCTGGTATTTCTTCCTTAAGAAATAAACCAATAACTTCGCCATCAAGCGTCATAATCTCTTCACCAATTATAACATGAAGCTTACTTTTTTTCTTTTCACAATACTTCTTAAATTCAACGGCTCCTTGAATGTTATTATGTTCTGTAACGGCAATCCAATTGATATGACACAATCTACATTTTAAATATAATAATGAGAATGGAAGCATACTGTCTTTAGAATATTTAGTATGACAATGTGTTTCCAAACGAATCATATTCAATCTCCTTAAGTAAAATGCTTTAAACTTATCAAAGCACTTTTGTATTTTACAACTCCAAACATTTAGAGTCAACCAACATTTCTAATGAAATAAAATACCTTCCATATAGAAGGTATCATTTTGAATTATCCTTGAATAGAAGATAATACAGTGAATGTAGCTGCATCAACCATACAAGTATTTTTGATATCCTGGAATGTAAAAGTAACTGTATATTTTTGACTTGCTTTATCTAAAGTACAATCAACATCCGCAACATCTTCTTGTCCAAGTCCTGCATTAGCTAAAGCCGCATTAATAGCTTGTTGTTGGTTTTCATCAAATGAAGTTAGTTCTTCTTTTTTTGTTTCTTCATTCTTTTCCTCTACAGGTTCAGTCGTAGAAAGTTCTTCACTATTGCTTCTTTTATAATTACGTTCTTCTATAATACCATCTTTACCAATCTTATACTCATAAGATCCACCAGATGTGTTAAAAGAAACAATGTAGACTCCTTTTTCTTCTTTGATAGCTACATTTTCACAATCTTTTTTAGAAGCATTCGCATCATCTCTAGCCACTTCTAAAATGTCATTCTTAGTAATTTCTAAACCAGACTTGCTACAACCCGTTAGAAGAAGGCCAAATGCCGCAATTAACAATAAACTATTTCTTCTTGCCATCATTCTCTCCTCCATAACCATAGCCATAGCCGTAGCCATAACGCTTTTCATCACTCATATCCACTTTATTCATCACTAAACCAATCACATTACCACCATTACGCTTTAAGTCATTGATAGCCGTCTTTACTCTACGCTTATCCGCATTCTTCGCATCAACTACATAAAGTACACCATCACTTAAGTTACATAAAGGAATTGTCTCTGAAGCTACAGCTACTGGTGGTAAATCAATAATTATATAACTAAATTCTTTTCTCGCCTGTTCTAAAAAACGACCCATTCTTTTTGAACCCAATACTTCACTAGGATTTGGTACTCTGTGACCTGCTGTAATTACCGTTAAGTTTTGTCCACCCTCAAATACAACTTGTTGTACTCCTTCATAAGAATTAACACTTAAGCCATCTTGAAATTGTGCAATAATATTTGTCAATCCAGAACGATTTGAAACTTTCATCATCTTATGAACCGAAGGTTTTCTTAAATCACAATCTATCAATAAAACATTTTTATATTTAGCTGCCATAATACGAGCCAAGTTACAAGCCACTGAACTCTTTCCTTCATTAGGAATAGTACTTGCCACACTGATTACTTGAATCTCATCATCCATCTGGCTAAACTCTATATTTGTACGCAAATTACGATAAATCTCATCAACATCAAACTGATTTCTTTTCTTTCTTGCCATTTTTATCTCCTAAAGAAGCTAAAACGCTTCTTTTTCTTTACAACCTCTATATTTAAAATATCCTTATCTTCTAAAATACGCTTAGGATTTGTATACATCAAAATATCTGCATTACCAAACCCAATACGCTTACCTAGTACTGAGTATACATCACTCAACATAGAAATACGTGATCCAGTTGCTCTATGTGTATCCGTCGCAATCACATCACAATATCCATCATCTAATAATGCCAATGCATTCTTCTGAATCTGTTTGCCATGCATTCCTAAAATAGATGTACGATTGATTTGTAATACACAACCCATATCAATCCAATTCTCTATAATTGAATAATCCATTTCGGAATGAAAATAACGCTCAATATGCGCTATAACAGGAATAAAACCACAAACCTTTAACTCATACAAACAATCATCTCTATAATCAATTGAATGAATGTCATGAAGAACATTGTACTCAACAAGCATATAACGCGAACCATTTAACGTAGGATATATTTCCATACCTAATCCATCAATAAACTCACCATTCATCATGACTTCTCCACCAAAATAAATCGGTATAGAACTCATTTCTTTTAATTCCATCTGACGAGAAACAATTTCATTATGAATAGAAGCATCGTATTGTCCTGGAATAATATGTGGTGTACTACAAATACCAACAATACCATCACGATACGAATCATGTAACGAACATTTCGCGTCCTCCATAGAAGGCATACCATCATCAATATCCCAAGCGATATGTGAGTGAATATCAATAAACTTCTCCATTATACTTCAGGGAATTCAGCAAAAACAGGAATACCCAAGTATTTCTCTGCCTCTTCTTTTGTACGCAAACGATTATCTAACAAGAACTTTAATACAGCATAACCAACACCGATAACACCACCAACTAAAGAAGCCATCATCGTATTCTTTTTAATGTTTGGTCCACTAGGAATATAAGATAATTTAGCCTTATCTACTATTTCAATATTACGAACATTCAAATTCTTCTGCATCGTATTAATGAAAGTATCTACTGTATCATTTGCGATATCCTTAGATAACTTAGGATCTGTAGTTGTAGCAGTTACAGTAATAATTTCTGTATTCGATTCATTTGTAACACTAATGCATTTCTTAACACTAGAAGCATTCTCTAAACCCACATCTTTAGCCACTTCAGACATAATATTATTCTGCGTCATTAAATTCACAACGTTTGTGACCAATTTACTATTCGCCATCTGTGAATTATAATCCAAAGAACCCGTATCATTAATCTGTGGAGTTAAATAAATTGATGTTCTAGCTGTATATGTTGGTGTAATCAAAAACTTAGTTCCAAAAAATCCACCTAAACCAAAAACAATACACAATACAATAATCAATCTAATATATTTTAAAACTGCACGTAATAACTCTAATAAATCAATCTCTTCCATTTCACGTACATCACTATTTGGTGTACGATTCAATCTACTGTTCGTCATAAAAGACCTCCCTCTCTATAAAAACAACACGCTCATTAAATATATCATAAATATGTTAAATATTGTAAAAAAAGTTAAAATATAACTTTATCCCTAAATGTCATTTGTTTTAACCACTTTCTATAACAACCTATATTTTATGATTTAAGCAATAGCTTCAAAATATGTATAGAAAGATTTTAATTCCTTATTAATAATTTCAACTACTTGTTTTCCTAAAACATTATTTTTATCAATTCCATGTTCATTTAACTTATCAAATAATTTTTTACTGAATTTGTATGTCTTAATTTCATTTAGGTACGTATCTAAATTAAAATTAACAAATCTATCAAAATCAAATAATTCATACACTATATAAGCAATATTCATTTTAAATATTAAAATATCAATATCTTTTACTTTTACCATACTCTCACTTAGCAAAGAAACATAATACAATGATACTGGATGTCTTATAAATGGTATACATCCATAATCGATACACATAGATATTATGTCAAGAGCTTGTTGTATATAACCATACACTAACATATAAAAAATATATGCATCTGACTTTCCTTCAGTATTTATATATTTAGAATTTTTGACCGCCAATCTAAATCGTTCATAAAATGAAAGCGAGTGATCATCATATTCTGAAAACATTATAATATCTTCAAAATTTTCACATCCATGAGCAACAATATCATCAACTGTGTTACATTTTTCAAAAAAGTCATTAATACTATTGATATTCTCAAACAAACTAATGAATACTACTTCACCTGTCTTTATAAACAAATCATAATCAATCAATTGATTAACTAAATTCAGAGGAAAAATTAAAACCTCATTTTTTAAATTATCTAATAATTTCAAATTATCTTGGACAACTAACTTAATAAAATTATATAAGGAATCCGTATATTCATTATTTGACAACATGTTATATGTCTTTGAATATTTACATAATGTATCATCGAAAATATGGTTATCTCCCATTAATAGAAATGGAAGATATTCTTTAGTATCAAATCCCAAATATGTCGCCGCAGTGAATACATAAGTATTTTCCTCTGAAATCCAGTTCTTTAAATATAAATGAACCTCTGATATATGACAGTGCCAAAATAAATTGATTTCATCAAGCGCTTCCAAGGCATTACCAGATTTAATTCTAGGTAATAAATCAGCTAGCAATCCTTTATACTCATTTTGAATTTCTAGAATATTATTTTGTAATAGGTTCAACCTCAAAGTTAATCATCCCATTAAATAATTGATCAGGAATAGCATATAATTTATTTAAAATGATCAGTGTTTTATTCATGATCATAATACAATCTGGAAGCACGGACTTTAATCTGTTTTGATTTTCAACATCTGGTACACAATGGTATTTATGAGCTGGATTCATACACTTCAAAAACGAAGATTCACGAATTGCTCCCCATAAGCCATGTTCAAACGAAGAATCATAATCATAATATAATCCATATAATTCTTTCTCTTCAACATCTGCTGCTTTAAGTCGTATATTCTGTTTATCAAAATATTTTGTATCCATATTTAAAAATTCTTCATCGCGATATTCATTTACTAAACCTTCTATATACTGTTGATCAAAATGGTTATCAAATAAAGATTCACTCTCTAACAGTCTTTTTAAAACTAATTTATATGAACCCATACCATACATTTGATACTCTCTCCAAATATCTTGATGTGATGATTCATTTTTTAACAAATACTTCATCATGATATAATCTTCAATCAATACACGTACACAACTTCTTCCAGAGATAGAGTTAAACATTTGATGATCATAAATTTCTTTTAATCTTTTATATGAATAAGTTGCTATTCCTAGAAGAACTTTCATTTTTTCATTTAATGGATCTGTTGTTATATATAAATCAGAAAGATATAAGAAAATTTCATGTAAATATTCCATATAAAGCACAATATTTCTATTTTCTTCAGGAAATCTCATTGCTATCAAATCACAATCTGTCATTTTACTTAGTATCCTCCAAAAATCATTAATAAATTGACTATTTACATTTTCCATAGCAAGAATCATCATTTCCGATGAACTTACTAAAGGACGAGCCATACGCATAATTTCATCATCATGATTAGATATTGGATATAAATTCAATATATCGGCTTGTACTTTCTGAATCTTCATTTTCCCTGATAAAGCACAAAAATAAAGAACAATAAATCTAATATCAATAGCCTCATTCGAATGTTGATCTAAGATATCTTCCATTACATCCAATAAAGTTTTACAACGATCTTCTATATTTTGATCTTTACAATAAAACATTTCTGCAAAAGCAGGATACTTACTCACTGTAATAAAAACAGTCAAAGGAGCCAATACATCTTTACACCCCATATTAATAACAAAATTATAAAATTGCCTTTGAATATTGCTATCTAATTTTAACATTTCTGATATTCTAGGAGTAGATAATTTAGGAGCCAATCTATGTAATTCATTCATAATAAAATTACATTTTATCATTCCATTTTCTCTACCATAATATTTTAGTATTAAACCTATCCACAAATATTCAGGCATACGTCCGTACGACCATGTCTTGACATCTTCAAATTCCGTTAATGGTAAAGAGTTTAATGGTGTAATAAATTCACCCTTATTGAATTTATGTTCAGATAGTGTACTATGTCTCATTTTATACCTTCTAAGCTATATAACATATAAAATTTATTGAATCATATTAAAAATTAATAAAAGCCTAAACTAATCTCTTCTAAACAAATCACGAGTATATACTTTTTCTTGTACATCATCTAAGCAACTATCATAACGATTTGCGATAATTGCTTGACTCAAAGATTTAAATTCTTTCAAATCATTCACTACTTTACTACCAAAGAATGTATCCCCATCCTTTAAAGTAGGTTCATAAATAATAACTTTAGCACCCTTAGCCTTAATACGCTTCATAACACCCTGAATAGAACTTTGTCTAAAGTTATCACTATTTGATTTCATAGTTAAACGATAAACACCAACAGTAACATCATGTTCCTTTGATTCATCCCATTCGTCATTTGCTTCATAAGCACCCACAATCTCTAATACACGATCCGCAATAAAATCCTTACGAGTACGATTCGATTCAACAATAGCTTCAATTAAGTTTTCTGGTACATCTTGATAATTAGCCAATAATTGTTTAGTATCTTTAGGTAAACAATAACCACCATATCCAAATGAAGGATTATTGTAGTGAGATCCAATTCTAGGATCTAAACATACACCATTAATAATATCTTGAGTATTCAATCCTTTCATTTCAGCATATGTATCTAATTCATTAAAATAAGATACACGAAGTGCTAAATAAGTATTTGCGAATAATTTAACTGCTTCAGCTTCCGTAAATCCCATAAATAATGTATCAATATTTTCTTTAATAGCCCCTTCTTGAAGTAAAGAAGCAAATTCATGACTCTTTTCAACTAATCTAGAATCATTTACATCCGTACTTACAATAATTCTTGAAGGATATAAGTTATCATATAAAGCCTTCGACTCTCTTAAGAATTCAGGACTAAAAATAATATTCGTAGTATTATACTTCTTTCTAACACTTTCCGTATATCCAACTGGAATTGTTGATTTAATTACCATAATAGCTGAAGGATTATACTTCAACACTAATTCAATAACACTTTCTACTGCACTTGTATCAAAGAAATTCTTCTTACTATCATAGTTAGTAGGTGCAGCAATAACTACAAAATCAGCATCCGAATAAGCATATTCTGCATCTAAAGTAGCCTCGAGGTTCAAATCCTTTTCAGCCAAATACTTTTCAATATAATCATCTTGAATAGGAGATTTTCTAGCATTAATTAAATCTACCTTCTCCTTAATAATATCCACTGCCTTTACCTCATTATGTTGAGATAATAAACAAGCAATACTCAATCCTACATATCCTGTTCCTGCAACTGCAATTTTCATTTTATTTTCCTCCCTAAAATAATATATAAATAAAAAGAAATATAAATTATTTCTTCTAATAATCATTTCTAATTATAATACACATATAATATTAAATATTATGTTAAAGCAATATAAAAGAGCCGAATTGCTTCGACTCTTTCAAGTATATGTCCGCAAACATATACCCCAATTGATGATTATATTATACACTAATAACAATAACATTCAAGTTATTTATAAATAATTTTTTAAAATGTTCATTCTTGATTTTAAATCAGTCTGTACAACAATAGATACTACTACTGGATTTACTGAACGCACATAATCATCAGTGATTTTCTCAAATTCTCTAATGAAAGCTTTTATTTCCGTTTTTGATACATGTAATAATTTAAGATAGTAAGACATTAAAATTATATAATCTCCAATCGTTTTAAAATTAACATATGGCAATCCAATATCATATTTTAAACAATCCACCATTGGTTTTGATGGAGTAATATTTCTAAACCTTGTATCAAATACAACAGAATTATGGGCAATTGCATTCCTTAAATCCTTTAATGCATAAATATATTTATAAGTCAATTCTCTATTTGTATCACAAGCTAGATTTAATCCTAATCTATTAGATATATCATTTCTTACATCCCATGTTAAACAAGATAACAGCCGCCCAAAATCACCCATATGCAATATTTCAAATAATGCCCATAAAGGAACACTCCCGTATCCTACATTATTATAAAAATGGGTGATACGAGGATTCCCTTTCCTATATGAATTAGCAAGACTATTTTGAATTGAATTTTGTAGATTCAATTTATTAATCTGTAATTGCTGCCTAGACTTAGCTGAAGCTGTACTAGGTGCATTGTTATACCCACTAATTACTCTATCAAACATATCTTGAATAGATTCCGATTTTGTATTAACCAAAATGCTTTCTAAAGCTATGTTTTTAACAGCTGTCTCAATATACATCATTTTCTCATACAATAATGCTTTCAACTTAGAATCATATTGAATTGTGGCATATATCTCGTCATATGAAACAAAAGGCAATTTTTTATTTGATTCCCTAAAAAAGCGATATCCTTTATATCCATGATAATATCCTGTATTAATTAACTGTCTTTTTTGTTTGCTCCCATTAATTTGAACACCATTTTCACGAAGATGTCTCATTAATCCATCTGTAGTTTTATAACCCATATATAAATTTACCTCGATTTAACTTACTATAAGGCTAAGATATCATAAATCAACATCATTCTCAAGACTATCTAATATCCTAATCTTCTTTCATATAAAACTCTTTATACCACTCTGCAAATTTTCTTAACCCCTCTCTTAATGGAGTATGAGGCTTAAATCCAAAATCTCTTTCTAAAGCACTCGTATCCGCATATGTTACTGGTACATCCCCTGGTTGCATAGCTACTAGTTCTTTATGAGCTTCAAAATCATAATCTTCAGGTAATACACCTGCTCTTACTAATTCTTCAGAAAGGATCTGAACAAAATCTAATAAATTTTCTGGATTACTATTACCAATATTGTAAATCGCATATGGAGGAATAGGAAGTCCATCTTCACCATTCTTCTTTTCTGGCGCTTTATTCATAACTCGAATAACACCTTCTACAATATCATCTACATATGTAAAGTCACGCTTACAATTTCCATAATTGAAAATCTTAATCGTATCTCCATTCACTAGTTTATTTGTAAATCCAAAATAAGCCATGTCTGGACGTCCAGCAGGACCATATACAGTAAAGAATCTTAGTCCAGTACTAGGAATATTGTATAACTTAGAATACGCATGAGCCATTAACTCATTACTCTTCTTTGTTGCAGCATATAAACTAACAGGGTTATCTACCTTATCATCGGTACTATAAGGAACCTTTTTATTCGATCCATATACACTACTACTAGAAGCATATACTAAGTGTTCTACAGGATAATTTCTACAAGCCTCTAAAATGTTATAGAATCCTAACATATTACTTTCAATATAAGCATCTGGATTCGTAATCGAATAACGAACACCAGCCTGAGCACCTAAGTTAACAACAATACTAGGACGATACTTATCAAAAATGGAATCAATTAATTCCTTATCTGCTAAATTCCCCTTAATAAACGTATAATTCGAATAACAAGACAATTCATTTAATCTAGCCTCTTTAATACGCACATCATAATAATCATTCATGTTATCTAAACCGATAACCTTACATTCAGGATCCTCTTTTAAAATCCTTTTACATAAATTGGATCCAATAAATCCTGATGCACCTGTAACAAAAATAGTTTTATTCATTTCATTTCCTCCGTATCTAAATTTAGTGGTTTATTTAAATTTTGAACTTTTTATTAAGATGAAGTTCATTCACTATTTCATTGTTTGCGATTTTAATCTTTGTTTTATTTTTATGATAATCATTAATTTTCATTTTATACCATAATTCAGGGCTAACTGCATCCCCAGTTACATCAAATTTTATTTGAGTAACTAATAGTATATAGAAACACATGGGTCTAAGTTTATTTGATTCTATGTAAAGTTGTTGATAATTCTCTTCCTGCATTTTTGAAATAATACATATACTATCCTTACTTCCATATGCATAAATCTTCTTCATTACAGCTGAAAAATCTTTCAATTGTTGTTCTTCATTATAAGAATCGTCATTTAATTTATCAAAATTATCTAATATCTCATAAGGCAAATCACGAACTTGATCTAACGTAATAGAATTTTGAGTTTTTATCAACTCATTTTTTAAACTTCTCTTAAAAGTATATATTGTTACCGCAAATCCGATAAGTGTAAACAATGCATTTAAAACACCCAACATTGAATCATTGATATTATTTAATATATTAATCATTCTTAGCTCCTCAATCTGGCTGTTGTACAAATTTTATAGTAGCTTTACTTCCACCAGTACGACTAATCAACTCATCTTCACCAATCACTTTTACTAGATTTGCAATCATTCTTCCTAAGGCTTCTTGATTATGATAATAAATAGTTGTGTTAGCTCCATCGTACAAAATCAACTCTTTTAATATATCTTTATCTGTAACATCTAATGAATGTCCTATAAAATAAAGATTTAATTCATGTCGTAATTTATGCAGTTTAACTTTTTGTTCAGTATAAAATTTTATCCAATCCTTATATAAACACCCAGTTCCTTTATATATCCTTTGAAAAAACTTTTTAAACTGTATAAACTCTGTATTGGTATTTTTTTCATTTTCATCTAGATATTCATCAATACCTAAGACTAAATTACATGAATTTAAATCATGCCCTACATCTGCCCTACCATGTATATAATCAAAGTTAATATTAGATTTACCATATATATATTCATATGTATTTGTGTAATTAAAGGTTAATAGTTTATCTATATTTATAGCTTCGATATATTTTAATTTTTTTAATTCATTAAAAAAACTCTTTCTAACATAATCATCTAAATATACTTCTAAACATCGTATTAGTCTATTCAAATCAGTAATTAATTCTTCTTTTAATTCTCTTATATTCTCTAAACTTAATAAGCACTCTATTTGAATTAATTTTTCTTTTTTTTCTAAAATATAATGTAATACATCAAATGAATGTTCATCTATCTGCTTCTGTTCATTTTCAAACACTTTTTCACTTATTAATTTGTTTCTATACTCATCGATGGTTTTTATAACTTTTGATATTTCACTTTTAAAGTCAATCCAAGTCTGTTTATTCGAAAGGGCTTTATTCTCTCTTAATGTTAAAAAATAGTTGAGCCATCTGTTATCTTCAATAAGCTTATCGATTTGTTTATATAAATTAATATTTGTTTCATTTAAGTTTTTAAAATAATCTAAAAACCTTATATTACATTCATTTGCGACTTTATACTCTATAAACTCATCAACAAAAGTTAAAAAATCATCATAACGTGTCGGTAATCCATGAGCCAAATCAAATCCATTTCCTATTACTAAAATATTCATTTGTATAATACCCCCCTCTCCATTTATGAAAATACTAAATTAGATATATTCCAATTCGTCTAATGATTTTTCTATATGTAGAAAATACATTGGTTCTTTAGATTTTACTAAAGCGTTATTTTCAAAATGAGGTATACTTATTTTTACATTATTTCGTAAAAACTTATCATATCCTTCTTTATCAAAATCTTTTGTTAATAATACTAAGTTATACCCACCAATTCTTCTTACTTCATCAGAAGGTTTGCAAGATTCATATTTAACACCATAGAAATCCTTATCTTTTCTAATCCATTGAAGTAATAATTGCGGAATAATATATTCTTCTTTAAATCTCCCTTCTGGATGTTCTACAGTAACAGAACATGCAGCTCGAAGCGGATATGTATATAGATATTTTAATAAATATTTTCTTACTTTATCTTTATCTTTTTCATTATTAAACCAGCAAATAAAAGAATGCTTTAATTCACAAAATTTCTGTGAGAAATCAATTAGTTTCAAGGTATTATTTACTCCATTTGGAATCTCGAATTTGGAAACATAAAATTGATCAGGCTTGCCACATTCATACCAGCATAATTCAATTTGTGTGGCAAGATAAAGACATGGATATCCAGGCATACTATATCTTTCTGGTCCAATTAAATGATTTTTGTTTAAAGGAATATGAAACATCTCGTTTCTTTCAAACTTTTCTTGTTTTTCATTTACTTTACGAATTCTAAAATATGAATCTTTATGAAAATCACCGGTATAACCAATCATTAAATAAGGCTTCATTTTATCTAAAATATTAAAGAATTTTATAGATGCATCTACGATATTACCTAATCGATACATTTTTAATACATTTATAATTTCCCGCATATTGTTTTCCACATCATCAATAACATCATCTACTTTTTGACACATTTCTTTACCGACTAATTGATTCTTTTCTGATACATTTGCTTTACGCAGATCCTTTAAATATTGTTCAAAATTAATGCTCAAAAAATCAATCATTGATTTTTCATTACGTTTTAAATGACAATCATATCTAGCTAATAATTCCAATAATTGATCCATATTTAAAATTCTCCACCACAACTATACTAATACAATCCAAAATTAACTAACTCTGTTTTACACATATTCCCTATGTATAAAACACAAACAGTTAATTGATACACTTCAACTTTTTTCACTCAATTAATTTCTTATGTTAAAACAATCATACTTTATATTTACCCACTATCATTTATAAATTTGTGCTTTCAATAAGTTAATCCTCAATAGTTTATTTTTTATAGTAATATATCTGACATCAATAATGCTAATTTAATGATTATTATACAGGTGTAAACCAAAAAAAATAGTCTTAAAAAACTGCAATATGTACTATTTAGTATAAATAATTCTATACGACCGATTTATTTCTTCCTATAGTGTTATCATTACACTTATATAGTTTACACAAATACTTATTAATCATATTTATCAAATCAAATGTTGATTAGTACATTCATTCATATGATATATTCAAAGCAATACAAGGAGGTTTATTATCATGGAAAATAAAAAAACTACTGAACAAAATTACACTAATTTATTGAAAATTTTTGCGACTTTTATGTCAATATCTTCCGCAATTCTTTGTTTTATAATATTCATTTATTGGAAAGGATATGCTGATAACTTAGGAATTAATACTAACTCAATGGATATATCCTATAAAGAAAATATATATACGATATTATTAGCATCTCCTAATTTAATAATATTGTTTGTTTCTTCTCTTTTTATATCAAAATTATTTTCACATAAACAAATAAACAAGGAAATTATTAAAAAAATTTGTTTGATTGTTTTTATAACCTTTATCTTAAATATGTACATTCTACATTGTTATAACTCTTTTCAGTTTAATATAAGATTTATAATATCTTTATTGATAATATATATATTATTGTTACTAATTGGTGTTTTGATAATTATTTCAATGCCTTCAACAAAAAGCCAAAAATACTCAGTGATTATATCATTGATTCTTTTAATCGTTTTAGGAGTGTCATCTGTCTACAGTGTAGGATATGAGTCTATAAAAAACAAGATTGCATACCAAATCACAAACAACAACAAATATGTTGTTGTTTATACTAATAAAGATAAATACATTTTAAATTCAGTTAAAATAAAAGATGATAAATTAATTTTCACAAACAAAACTCAAATGATTGTTGATTGCAACAACGTAGAATTAACCAAGCGAAAATTTCAAAATGTTGAGGTTAGAAACCCTTAATTAAATAATGTATGAAGAAAGTTTAATACTTTCTCCATACCATTTTATCAATAACACCAGTATAAGATTGAATGATTTTGACTACCTTATCACTAACATTTTCATCCACATAATCAGGTACTGGAATACCAAGATCATTATTTTATTCATTTCTACTGCTACATCAACTGCTTGTAATAAATGATCCTTATCAATTCCAGCTAGAATAAAATCTCCTCATCTAATGCCTCAGGTCTTTCTGTACTTGTACGAATACATACAGCTGGGAACGAATGTCCTACAATTGTAAAGAAACTACTCTCTTCTGGTAGTGTTCCACTATCAGATACTACACAGAATGCATTCATTTGAAGACAGTTATAATCATGGAATCCAAGAGGTTCATGTTGAATCACTCTAGGGTCTAATTTAAAACCAGTAGCTTCAATTCTCTTTTTACTTCTTGGATGACAAGAATAAAGAATTGGCATTTCATACTTTTCTGCCATTTGATTGATTGCGTTGAATAAAGATAAGAAGTTCTTTTCTTTATCAATGTTTTCTTCTTTATGCGCACTTAATAAGATATATTTACCCTTTTCAAGACCTAATCGAGTATGAATATCACTCGCTTCAATTTTAGCTAAGTTATTATGCAATACTTCAGACATTGGAGAACCCGTCACATACGTTCTCTCTTTTGGAAAACCTATATCTGCTAAATATCTTCTAGCATGTTCAGAATAAGCCATATTTACATCTGAAATAATATCTACAATTCTACGGTTTGTTTCTTCTGGTAAACATTCATCCTTACAACGATTTCCTGCTTCCATATGGAAAATTGGAATGTGTAAACGTTTAGCTCTAATAACACTTAAACAATTATTTGTATCCCCTAATACTAATACTGCATCTGGTTTAATTTCAGCCATTAATTTATAAGATTCAGAAATAATATTACCCATGGTTTCACCTAAATCATTTCTTACGGCATTTAAATACACTTCTTGATCTTTAAATTCTAAATCATGGAAGAAAACACCATTTAAGTTATAATCATAATTCTGACCAGTATGTGCTAAAATTACATCAAAATACTTTCCTGTTTTGTTGATTACTGCAGCCAATCGAATAATTTCAGGACGAGTACCTACACAATCAAAATTTTTAATTTACCATTGTTTTGAAAACTTACATTACTATAATCTGCTAATCTGCCATTTTCTATCCTCTTTCTACAACACAACAAGCTTCTACCTTACTTAATGAAGCTATTTCATTGTTTGCCTTAACAACTGCATTCATACAAACATGAACACCTTCATTCACTATACAATTATGATCCACTATAGCACCACAATTAATAATACAACCATCTTTAATAATACTATCCGTATTAACAACTGCCATTGGAAGTATGCAACATCCAATTCCTAATTTAACAGTTGGACTCACATAAGCAGTTGGATGAATTAAAGTAATAACTTCACAATTTAAACAAAGTAACTTATTGATTAATTCTAAGCGAACAGAATTATTTCCTAATCCCACAAAAAAACAAGAGTCCGAATCAATAAATTTAGGTAAGTCACTCAGTTTACCAACTGCTTCATTAGAGTTATCATCTAAAAAATGAATAGAAGTATATTTACCACTTTGTTCAGCCATATCTTTAATAACATGACCAAATCCACCTGCACCAAGAATATATAAATTCTTCATACCTATACCTTCTCAAAGAAAGTATCTGGATGATTTGGATCAAAAATTTCATTACATGTCATAACAGTAACTAAGTTTTCTGTTTCAGACAAGTTAATAATATTATGCGTCCAACCAGGAATCATATAAATAGCTTCAAACTTATCTCCACTTACTTCAAACTCAACAGTTTCTCCAGTGTCGATATTTCTTTCTTGAATCAATCCATGACCTGCAACAACAATAAATTGTTCCCACTTACTATTGTGCCAATGCTGACCTTTTGTAATACCAGGCTTACTAATATTAATCGATACTTGACCACAATCTAATGTATGAACTAATTCAGTAAATGATCCACGATCATCACAATTCATTTTCATAGCATATTTAAACTTACTTGTAGGTAAATAACTTAAATATAAACTAAATAACTTCTTTGCAAATGATCCTTCAGGCATTTTAGGCATCATTAAAGATACTGGTTGATTCTTAAATTCCTCTAGTAAATCAACAATCTCACCAAGTGTTACTTTATGAGTAACTGGAACACAACAATATCTTCCATCTTCTTTTAGTACTGTTTCAACACCTTCAAATTCACAATGAGTTTCTTTACCTTCAAGTAAATCAAACATACCTTCTACAAGATCATCAATATAAAGTACTTCTAGTTCAGTACTTCGATCATTTACTGTAAATTCTTCATCATTGGCTACTGCCCAACAGAATGTTGAAATTGCAGAATTATATTTAGGACGACTATGTCCCATCAAATTAACAAAGCGATAAACATATACAGGAGCACCCGTTTGTTTACCATATTCAAAGAAAAGTTCTTCACCAGCCTTTTTGGATTTACCATATTCTGATGTTCCAAAACGACCAGCTAATGTAGCTTGAACTGAAGAAGATAACATAATACCAGCTTTATTGTTATATTTCTTTAATGTATCAAGAAGTTGTGAAGCAAATCCAAAGTTTCCTTTCATAAAATCATCTTGATTTTCAGGACGATTTACTCCAGCAAGATTAAAAACGAAATCTGCTTTAGAACAATATTCATCCAATTCTGCTTCAGTATTGTTTAAATCATATTCATAGATTTCATCTATTCTAATATTTCTAGTTTTATTCTTACCATCTCTAATATTTTTTAAGTTATTTACAAGTGCAGTACCAACCATTCCTTTTGCACCAGTTACAAGTATATTCATTTATTTAACCTCCAACAAAAAATGATGAATATACTATTCATCATTCATTTAATTCTTATTTTTCTTTTCTCCAAACCATTTTATTAACTACATTTACATATCCTTGGATAATACGTACTACCTTCATAGATACAGTTTCATCAATATAGTCTGGACAAGGTTTTCCAAGAATCCCTTTTTGTTTCATATCAATAGCCATATCTGTAGCATTTAATAATTCTTTAGTTGTAATACCAGCCAAGATAAAATCTCCTGCTTCTAAAGCCTCAGGTCTTTCAGTTGATGTACGAATACATACAGCAGCAATTGGATGACCAATTGAAAGATAAAAAGAACTTTCTTCTGGTAATGTACCAGAATCTGAAACAATAGCTAATGCATTCATTTGAAGTTTATTATAATCATTAAATCCAAGAGGTTCATTGACTCTTACTCTAGGATCTAATTTAAATCCACTCTTCTCTAAACGATTTTTTGATCTTGGATGACAAGAATATAAAATCGGCATATCATACTTTTCGGCAAGAGCATTGATTGCAGTAAATAAACTTAAAAAGTTCTTTTCAGAATCAATATTTTCTTCACGATGAGCCGATAAAAGAATGTATTTATCTTTTTCTAAACCAAGTCTTTCAAGAACATCACTATTCTGAATCTTTTCTAAATTCATACGAAGTACTTCAGCCATTGGAGAACCAGTCTGATAAGTTCTTTCCTTAGGAAGACCCGTATCTGCAAGATATTTACGGGCAAATTCAGAATAACAAAGATTTACATCACTAATTACATCAACAATACGTCTATTTGTTTCTTCTGGAAGACATTCATCCTTACATCTATTACCAGCTTCCATATGGAATAATGGAATATGAAGACGCTTCGCAGAAATCGCAGATAAACAACTATTTGTATCCCCCAATACTAAATAACCATCTGGCTGTAATTCACTCAATAACTCATAACTTCTTCCAAGAATATTGCCACAAGTAACCCCTAAGTTATCACCAACAACAGGAACCAAAATATCTGGTCCAAATCCACCAAAAGTATTTTTCAATTCAAAGTCTTCCCAGAAAACTGTAGATAAATTACGATCCCAGTTCTGATTGTAGTAAACAACACAACAATCAAAATACTCTCTACATCTTTTAATAACTGCAGCCAAACGAATGATTTCAGGACGTGTTCCACAACCAATCATTACTTTTGTTCGACCATCATTTTTCCATTTAAATTTATAATCTATCATATATTTCACTCCTAGCAATATATGGTTATATCTATTTTATATATAACATAATAACCAATAATATCATCTTATACTTCACTAATCTAATAAACACATTATCTTTTAATTTGTGCAATTCTTCGGCCCATAAACAAAACAACTACCAGACCAATAACAATACACAAATATCTTAAATAAATATTAGAATACAATGAAATAGCACATAATGAGATTAAGGTAGTTAAAATTGCAAGAATAAATAATTTCTTGTTATCATAAATACTATTAATATCATTATCATTTTCTATACAAACTTTTTTACTCCATATTGCTTGTAGAAAAGCCAATACAATATATGAAAATAACGTTGTATAAGCTGCTGCCATATACCCAAACATTTTTATAAATATATAATTCAATATAAGATTAATTCCAGCAGCAATAATTGCTGGATACATAACATATTTTGTTTTTTTATAATAGACAGCAATATTTGAATATAAATTCGCATAGGAAGTAAAAAACACACCCGCAGCAATAGATGGCATAATATAAATTGCATCATAATATTCTTTAGTTGCCAAAATTTTGACAATTTCAGGAGCAAAAAAAGTCATTAGTATAGATATTATCGCATAGGCTTCTAAAAGTAAATTTGATACTTTTTTTATATCATGTTTTTCTTTATCGATATTTTGAAATAAATATGGTACAAATGATGAATTAATAGCTTGCCAAACTAATAAAGAGAGTGAGCTTACAGTATATAAAGTACCATAAATACCTACAGCACTATTATTAACCATACTACTTATCATCATTCGATCTGATACATTTAATATTTGCCCAGCAATATTATATCCAATTAAAGGTACACTAATCGCAAGAGACATTTTCCAATACTCTTTACAATAAAATGTTTTTCCCTTTAAAAAGATATAAAACCAGATAACTCCTGCAACACCATAAACGATAAGATAATTTGCGAATAATCTTCCTATAGCGGTACTTTGAATATTGTGATTACTCATATAAATAACCACAAAAACAGAAATAACTGATGCTAAAAAAGCAGTGAAAATCGATATAAAACCTGCTAATTTGTATTTATATTCAAATCTTTGTCTTGAAAGCCAAAAATCCCTTGCTGGAGCCACTAAGAAACCAATTAACATTAAAACTATAAGAGAATTTGATAAACCTATTACTTTTTGCCAAAAACCTGGAGCAATTATATATATTAAAGCTATTGCAACCGCTACTATTGAAGTTAATGTAAGAATTGATGATTCATATTCATCTCTTTTATTCGAATAATCCTTCATTGCAACTGCAAATCCGCCTGAAGTTAAAGACAATGTAGCAAATGCACTAATCAATGAATACCAAGAATTATAGATATTAACAACTCCAATTTGTTCTGTAGTCATTAATCTAGTAAAAATAGGAACTGTAATTATAGCCAATCCACGTGTAAAAACAGATGAGGCAGTATATACAATAGCTGACTTAGCCCCAGTTGGAATATTTCTAATTTTATCAATTATTCTTTTCAAATATATATTCTCCTAAAATCTATTCTTCAGCTAATCTTTCTTGAATATATTTCAATTTCATCATTTTAGCCTTGATTTCTTCTTTATTCAAAAGTTTAGTATTATTCGAATTAAACTCAGTTAGAGTATTTCTATCAGTATCTCCATCTTTGAAGTACTTATCATAATTTAATCCACGACTATCAGCAGGAACTCTGTAGAAATCACCTAAATCAATAGCTTTAGCACATTCTTCATTCGTTAATAATGTTTCATACATCTTTTCACCATGACGAATACCAATGACCTTAATGTCTTCTTTCTTTCCACCAAACATTTCACATACAGCTTCAGCTTGAAGACCAATTGAACAAGCTGGAGCTTTCATAATTAGTAAATCCCCATTTTCTCCATGTTCGAATGCATATAAAACTAAATCTACTGCTTCTTCTAAAGACATAATGAAACGAGTCATGTTTGGTTCAGTAACGGTAATAGGATTTCCAGCTTTAATTTGATCAATCCATAAAGGAATTACTGAGCCACGAGAACACATTACATTACCATAACGTGTACAACAAATCTTTGTCTTACCACTATGACGACTCTTTGCGATAGCCACAGATTCTTCTAACGCTTTTGTTTTTCCCATCGCATTAATAGGATATGCAGCCTTATCTGTAGATAAACAAATAACAGCTTCTACACCTTCTTCAATAGCAGCAGTTAATACATTATCTGTACCAATTACATTTGTACGAACTGCTTCCATTGGGAAGAATTCACAAGATGGTACTTGTTTTAATGCAGCAGCATGGAAAATATAATCTACACCATGCATTGCATCTTTACATGATTGAAGATTTCTAACATCACCAATATAAAATTTAATCTTATCAGCAACCTCAGGCATTCTTACCTGAAAATCATGACGCATATCATCCTGTTTCTTCTCATCACGAGAGAACACTCGAATCTCTCCAATATCTGTTTGAAGAAAACGGTTCAATACTACATTTCCAAATGAACCTGTCCCTCCTGTAATCATTAATGTTTTTCCTTTAAATAATGACATATTTTTTCCTCCTATATATTTTTCTTTGTCATATGCACAATTCTTTTTATTTCAACTAACAAACTAGAATATGGATCCAAATGTAATACTTTTTTTACCCATAAATTAATTTGTATTTTTATTCTCATTTTAAGTGGTAATAAAATAATATTTCCAATTAATCTCTCATAATCTTGATCAATCGCTATATGTTTTGGATGTTTTAATGGAAATTCTAATTCTCTAGTCGGAATTTCACAAAATCTTTTTGTCATAATTTTGTCTAAACTTGTACCTCCATGAGTTGAAAATTCATCTGCTCCAATATTCCGTATCTGATTGTATACAGGTGAAATTCCTAACATATCATTACTTCTCAATGAGAATAACATTTGATAATCCCATGATTTAAATTTATTAAGTGTTTCTTTTCTATGATATTCACCATCTAAACTTTGCAATCTTTGTTTTAATAACGGTTTTGATTTATATGTACTACAAAATATTTTTCTTTTATATTCATTATTGTACGTCAACATTTGTCCATCATAATATTTTAAAAATTTATTAGACCATGAAGCCCAACCACAGGGTAACAAATGTTGTGTAAACATATAACTATAATCTGAAGTATACTCGCCTAAATAATTAGTACCACATATCCATAATATTTTATTATTATTTTCATATTTATCTAATAGCTCTTTACAATATGAAAAAAAACTTAACTCAGGAAGATTATCATCTTCTAAAAAAATCGCTTTTTTTTCTTGTTGAAACACCCAACGAGCTCCCTCACCAATATTTTCATAGACCCCTCGATTTTCAGACGCATAATTTTTTATAATTTCACAGTCCCAATCAATAGCATTTTCAATAAGATTTCTAGTTTTTTCAACAATTCTAATCTCTTCTTCATTTCTTCCTTGATCTGAAAGAAGATAAAGTTTTTTAGGTTTAATTTTAGAAAGTACAGCAATTATTTTTAATAATGTATCTGATCTTTTAAACATAAAGAGTGCAATAGGAATATCAAAATATTCATTCATAAATTTTTACCTCCATATCTTTAACTGACTTCATTTTATATCCTAAAAAAATAAGACAATATAATATCGGTTTTTGCATAAAATTTTGTGAAACAAATAACCAAATCCAGAATAAAATACTAACTAAATTAAAAAATTTACTTGAATTATTTGGATGAATTTTTGAAAGTCCATACCCTACAATTATTAAGTATGGTAATCCAAAAACAGCTCCCATAAATGTAAATGTATTAGCTGCCATAGTCCAATTTTGTCCATAAATACTTCCAATGGAATTAACATATTTAAGATACTCACTAAACCCAACACCAGTAAAGGGATGCTTAACAATAATATCTAAATCTATTAATTGGGCCACATTTCTTGCTCTACTCGAAGCATTTGTTTGTAAACCACTAAATAACTTTTCTTGAATATTTTGAAAAGCACCTAACTCATTCATTATTATTAATACAATTATTAGAATTAATATACCTATAAATATTTTTTTTATATATCCAACTGTATTAACATTATTTTTTAATAAATATAAAAGAATACTAAATAAGATTATTGTATAAGCTAAAGTTGATTGTGTAGTAAACAGTGTAATAATAAACACTAATAATTTAAACTTTTTATTCTTCTCATTATTGATTAATGTGTTATACAAAGCAATACTAATAAAAACAGCATATGCGCCTGGTTCCCAGAATATACCACAATTTCTATCCGGTAATTCTCGACAATATAGATAAATATAAAAATTAGTATAAGATATCGATTGTCCATTTATTACTGGAAATCCACCTTGTTTTGTTGCTAGATAACCTCTAAAGATATACATTACTAACGATACTAAAGCTATTATAAAAAGGATATTCGTATATTTATCTAAAAACTCGCCTTTTTTCCAAAATGTACATATATACATACCCATAATACAAAAACATATTATAAAAGCATATGACATCCATGATACTATATCAAAATTAAAAATCATTAAAAATATTAAACCGATCGAAATAATAAACAATAGAAAAGATTTATGTAATATACCTCTACAAAAAAGTACAATCAACATAACAATAGCTAACACAAAATTTATAAATATTGTCATAGTTGATGAAAATTTTATAGTCCAAACACCAGATGCTATAATTATCCAAATTAGTAATATATATTTTTTTATTTCAGTAATATTTAACAAAACTACCTCCTAGTATTTAATTCAAAAATTAATACTAACATACAATATTTAAAGTATCTTTGTATACATTATAATCAAAAGATTGTAAAGCAAGTTTTCGTGCATTAATTCGCATATTTTGTCTATCTACTTCATTAGAAATACTTAATGCTCTTCTAACTGCTTCATAAACGTCTAAAGATGTATGTCCATTAGCAATAATACAATTATATTTGTCTTTTAGATATACATCTAAATCTGAAGAATAATTACACAAAGGTGGGGTACCACATGCTAAACTTTCAACAATCTTCGTTGGAAAACCAGCCTTAGCATACCTTAAATTTTCATTTCTAATAAGTAACGAATAATCAGAATTTCTTATTAGATTAACAGCTTCATTACGATTTACTCTGCCATGAACCTTCAAACACGAATCTAATTTTATAATAGATTCTTTATTAACGTTACATATATCTACTAATTGTTTTTTGGTGACACCGATAATATTTAACTCTATTTTTTTTAATTCTTCTTCATTCAAAATACTAAAACCATCTATTATTTCTTTCAAATAATCTTTTTTTCCAGGTCCACCTGCATACGAAAATATTATTTTACTATTATCGATTACTTTAGACCGAAACTTAATATTTTTTACGTCCATTATTACAGGTATTCTAACAACTTTATTCGCTTTCTTACAAAAATGGTCTTCTAAGTATTTACTTATTGCAATAACATTCCAACTTTTATTTATAGCTTTAAGATTAGTATACTCTTTTCGTAAATAAGCTAAATCAAGTCTACCTTTTTTGAATTCTTCTGGTGAATACCATTCAACAGAATCATGAACCAATGTACAACCAAATTGTTTCTTTAATTTAGTCATTTTTTTAAAACCTCTAGGCATTAGATCCACAACAACTAATAAATCTAGATTCGAATAATTTTTTTTAATATAGTTAAAAACTTTATCCGCAAACACTAATCTATCACATATGCGTTTGACTTTATTAACACTATTTTCTCTAAAAGATATAAATCTAACACCGTCATAAACATTTATGTTTCCTTTAGTAGGAGAACCATATCCTATGACAAGTACATCATAATTCATATCTAAAAGCAATTTAGCGAGAGCATGTTGACGTACCGCTCCAGCATCACCTTCAGGATAACTATTTTCTGTAACTATGACCGCTTTATTCATTAATAATCCCCAATCTTTTTTGTAACATATTCAAAATGTGATCTAACAATCATATCATTCGGTACATCTTTAGTAATAACTGTCCCCGCTGCTATTACACAATTTGATCCAATTGTCACACCTTTTGTAAGAATACAATTTGATCCAATCCATGTATCATGACCAATAACTACTTTTTTTGAAATATAATTACTTTCTAATTTGTGTTTTCTGTAATTATGATCATGATCAAATATACAAACATTAGGACCAATTGTTACATTATCTTCAATAACTATTTCATCGTGAGAAACAATATTGCAATTTCTGTTGATATATACATTATTTCCAATATTAATTATTCCTCCACTCGATCGAATCTGTGTGTTCTTTTCAATATTACACATATTTCCTAAATAAATAGTGCCTCCATTATTTATATAAATATCTGCTCTAAGACTAACAAGTAATTTCCATCCACATTTAATTCGAAATCTATAAATTAATTTTAAGGCTAAAAATCTAAAAACATTAAGAATACTTCTAAAAATATAATCTACTTTTCTCATAGTTTGAACCTACATTTATTTATCAAGATAATTATACAAACCTGCTAACACATTTTCAGCTGTATACTTTTTTGCTTCTATAGCATTGTTTTTTGAAATTTCTAATGCTAACTCTCTATTAAAATATAAATCCAATAATGCTTCAGAAATCTTTTGGGGGCTTTGGATTGGAACTAGAATACCATTAACATTATTTTTAATTATATCTTTATTATATAACCAATCTGTAGCAATCACTGGTATACCCGCAAAAAAAGCATCGATTAAGCACCCAGCAAACCCTTCACCATGAAAATAAGTTGGAAACAATAAAGCAAAATATTTTTTTAGATGAGATGCTGTTTCATTATAATTAGCAACTCCTTTATAAGTCACTATATTCTCATTCTCCTTAACAATTTTATCGAACTTTTCTTGATATTGATTAGGTACGATACCATATAAATCTAAATGTATATTATCATTTCCAAGTTTCGCATTTGCAATTTTTACTGCTTCAATTGCATCTTCTATCCCCTTGTCCTCAGTTAAACGAGATAAAACACAAACACTAATATTTTTATTTTCATCTAAAACTATATCATTTGGCTCTCGTTTAGATTGAAGTTTAAAATTTGTCATTAATTCAATATGTTTTAAGCCCAAATCTTTTAAGTCATTTTTTAAATTGGGAGTTTGAACAAAAAGGCATTCATATTTATTTAACATCTTTACATATGAAGGATTATTTTTTAAAAATTCAGGTAAGAATCCACCAATTACAATATATAATATTTTATGTTTAAAAAACCTATTGAAAAAATCATATATAGGTGCGACTATTCGTAATCCATTATCTGCAGGTAATATTAAAACATTTTCGCAATTTTTTAATAATCTGACAGTATTCACAAAAAAATTAAATGGATGCTTTTTCCATGCATTCGTATTTAAAATTTCAACTTCAGATTTTCCATACTTTTTAATCAACTCTTCAGTAGTGATAGTAGTTCTAACAGCTTGTCCATCTGCAATTGGTCCCCCATCTCCATATTGCCCCCAAATACCAACTTTTTTTAATTTTCTTTTCATAACATTCACCATTTATCCTAACATTCTTTTGAATAACAAAATATATTTCTTCATATTCAATGATCTTGAATATATATCATGACCATATTCATAAGCTCGAAGCCCCATTTGTCTGCATAATTCTCTATTTTTATATAATTTCATTATAGCTTGAGCTATTTTTTCTGGTTCATCATCCCCATAAGCAAAACCCAAACCATTTTCATTAATCATTGTATTATATTTAGACCCTTTATCAGAAGATGTTATTATTGGTCTACTACATGCCATTAACAATCCAGCCTTACTTGGAACTGAATTACCTATTACACCATGCTTTAATGGGATAATACATGTTGAACACGCACTGTAAACGTCTGATACTAATTCTTGTTTTTGTAAAGGTAAAAATACGATGTTATTTAGATTTTTCTGTTTAGCTGATCTTATAAAGTCAGACTTTTGACTACCTTCTCCAATCATTTGAAAAACAATCTTTTCTTCATTTTCTAATAATTCTGCTACTTTGAGAATCATATTATAATCAAAAACATAACCCATTGTACCAGCATATTGAACATAAAAGTGTTCTTTATCCATATTTGCAATAGGGACAAATTTATTATTATCCCACTCTACCTCAGATACTGTTCTATCGTCATACCAATTCACGATTACTTCAATTTTTGTTGGATCTACCCCTTGTTCAATCAATTTGTCTTTCATATCTTCAGAAATAGCTACGATAATATCGGACTTTTTATATGCTATTTTTTGAAGACTATAAAAAATATTCTGCATCCATTTTTGAGTCATAACACCACTTGCTATACTGCTTCCAGGAAACATATCTTGAACATTATACATTATTTTCTTGTTATTCTTAACCAATTTTTTTACTATAGCTATATTATATAATGCAGTTGGTGATGATTGAATAAACACTAAATCACTGTCTCTTAGCATCTCTTTGATATATTTTTTTGCAGAGAAAGCATATCTAATTCCATCTATATATCTTTTAACAAAATTCCCTTTACCTGTATTTGGCACATCTATAAGCTGATAACTAAAATTTGAGTTACTTTTAAACTCAGTTGGTATATGATGATCTATACCTTGTACCGCACAACCCACATAATTAATCTTATGTCCTTTTTCCAATAAATCGGTTATCATTGAATGCATTAAATGGAAAGATGGATTTGGCTTTTGATAAAAATCTACTGAAGCAAAATATAAAATATTCATTATTTCTCTCCTACAAATCTATACTCGTACATCTTACGTCCTTCATCAGTCTCAAACATTCTTTTCCTTACAAATCCATTCTTTTCATAAAAGTGAATTGCACCTTCGTTATCAACTGCATCTGTTTCTAAGTTAATATACGCAAATTTTGTAAAATCTACTTTACGTTTTAAACTATCTATTAAAAGAGAACCAATCCCTTTACTTTTAATATTTGGATCAACACCAATTGACGATAATTCGACATATTTCTCTTTGCGTTTAGCTTCTCCAGGCTTTAAGAAAGCACTGATAATATGCATAAATGCAGAAGGTCTTCTAAAAAATGCACCTATACTATACCAGCCAAACTGAATCAAACGTGTTTTTATCATAAACTTATATAAACCACTGAAGTTTGATGAGTAAGCTAAAAAACCTATTGCTTTTCCATCTTCTTCAGCTACTAATAAACAAGCCTCTTCGTAATCACAATAAGACTGATACATTTGATTTAAAAAGCCTCTTCCCATAAAAGTAAGAAAGAATCCAGTAAATGTATTTAAATGAATTGTTACGATATCATCTATTAACTTTTTTTCATCATATTTTACTTCTCTTATATTAATCAAAATACAATCTCCTTATCAAATGTATTAATCTAGCACCGCAAACACGGTTCTAAACATTGTTGCGATTTCTTTAAAGAAACTAAATTCTTTTATACTATTCAAGTTATACTTCATTTTTTCTGGTAATACCTCATTAATATATACGCTATCCACATCATCTGCTTTATCTAGCAAATCAGCTTCATCTTTATATTCAATGCTAGCTTCTGATGTAACTCCTGCAGGTAGTAATAAGGTTGCATACATTTCATTCGTATAACTCTTAACATAATGAACACTTTCTGGTCGTGTTCCTACAAATGTCATATCTCCTAAAAAGATATTGAACAATTGTGGTAATTCATCTAATCTACAATCTCTTAGTTTACTTCCAACCTTTGTGATTCTTGAATCATTTGATACGGTTACCTGTGTTCCAATTTGATCTGCATTTTGCACCATTGTCCTAAACTTAAAGATTCTAAATACTCTACCATACTGAGTCACTCTTTCTTGTCTATAGAAAACGCCACCCTTAGAATCTTTCACAATTAATATTGAAATAATCAATAAAATTGGTGAACAAAGAATAATCATGATTAAAGAAACCACAATATCAAATACTCTCTTAAAAAATAAGCTTAATTTTTTTCTTTGTAATAAATCATAATAAGGACGAACTTCATCTGTCCGCATATACTCAGGCAATTCATTCCAATTCTTAAGCATTAATTTTTCACCTTATTAATCACATTACAATAGTTTTCAATAATATAATCCACTTCTTCATCTGTTAACTTCGTATACAAAGGAAGAGTGATTTCATTTTCAAACTGCTTATATGCATTAGGATAATCTTTGATATCAAATCCTAAATTTTTATAGGCAGTCATCATTGGAAGTGGCTTGTAATGAACATTTGTGGCAATACCCTGCTCTGCCATTTTAATAATAATTTCATTACGCTGTTCCAATGTAATATTAGGAATTCTTGTGATATACAAATGTCCAGAAGATTCATGTTCATCCGTATAATGATTCAATACTTCAACACCCAATGGTTTGAATGCTGCATCATACTTTTGAATGATCTCTTTTCTTCTTTCTAACATTCCCTTATATCTTCTCATTTGTCCTAAGCCAATACCTGCAACAACATCTGTCATGTTACATTTATACCAAGGACCAACAATATCATATTCCCAAGCTCCTAATTGTGTCTTAGCTAAAGCATCTTTAGATTGCCCGTGTAATGATAATAATTGATACTTTTTATAAATCACTTCATTATCAATACCCTCTATATCTTTCCATGTTACAGCTCCACCTTCAGCTGTCGTAAAGTTTTTAACTGCATGGAAACTAAAGTTAGAGAAATCTGCAATACTACCTACTGGTTTATTATGCCAAGTTGCCCCAAACGCATGCGCAGCATCTGCCATAACAATTACTCTACCAATAGCTTTTTGAATATCATTTGTAGGATTAAATAAATCCTTTTTCTTTTCTACAATAGAGAAAATTCGATCATAGTCACATGGAACTCCTGCAAGATCCACAGGAATAATTACCTTTGTCTTTTCAGTAATCGCATTTTCTAATTTTTTATAATCCATTTCTAATGAGTCTTCTTGTGTATCAATTAGAACTAATTTAGCTCCAACATGACATACAACAGAAGCACTTGCTGTATATGTATACGCACTGGTAATAACTTCATCACCAGGTCCTACCCCCAATAATCTCAATGTCATTTCAGCACATGCTGTTTGAGAATTTAAGCATACTGCTCGGTTTACTCCACAAAGATCGGCTACTTCTTTTTCTAACTGCTTTGTTTTTGGCCCTGTAGTAATCCAACCAGATTTCAATGCTTCCGTAACCTCTTTTACTTCTTCTTCTGAAATGTCTGGTGGTGAAAACGGTATATTCATCATAATTAAAATCCTCCCCTAAGCAACTTGCTTATTAATTTCTTCTGGTCTTCTAAATGTTGGTACAACACTTCTTAATGCTTCTCTAGCGTCATTGTCATCTTCGTTTTCAATGGCTTTTTTAAGTACTTGAAGTTTTTTATTTATTTCTTCTTTAGGAAGCGGTGTATCCTTTTCAATGAAGATCAAGTCGTTATCTGTTTTTGTTAGTGTATCACTCTTAATTAAGAGTTCCTCAAATAATTTTTCTCCAGGACGTAATCCTGTTTCAACAATTTCAATATCATGTGCACCAGATAGTTTAATCATGTTTTCCGCTAAGTCTAGAATCTTAACCGGTTGTCCCATGTCTAATACAAACAGTTCTCCATTATTGGCCATAGCACCGGATTGTAGAACTAATTGACTAGCTTCTGGAATAGTCATGAAATAACGAATGATTCTCTTATCTGTTAGTGTGACTGGTCCTCCTTTGGCAATTTGTCTTTTAAATAATGGAATAACACTACCAGCACTTCCTAAAACATTTCCAAAACGAGTTGCACTATATTTAACATGTCCATAAGTACTAGCGGATTGAACCATCATTTCACACATACGCTTTGTGGCTCCCATTACATTTGTTGGGTTCACTGCTTTATCTGTAGATACCATCATAAAGCGTTGTGCTTCATATTTTTCACAAAGTTCAATTAAGTTCTTTGTTCCAAATACATTATTATAGATGGCTTCTACACAATTATGTTCCATTAAAGGTACATGTTTATGTGCGGCTACATTGATAATGATTTGAGGATGGTATTGTTTAAATACTTTTTCCAATGCTTTTTTATGTGTGATTGAACAAATTTCAATCTGAAGATTGATTGCATTACCATAAGCAATCTTTAATTCTTGTTGTACATCATAGGCACCATTTTCATAGATATCTAATATGATGATTTGTTTAGGATCCATCTTAGCTAATTGTCTACATAATTCAGATCCAATGGATCCTCCACCACCGGTAATTAGGATGACTTTATTTTTATAATATGCATATGTTTGTTCATTTGTGACAGCTAATGGTTTTCTGAACAATAATTCTTCAATATCAAATTCTCTTAAGTCACGTTTACTTCCTGCTGTATATAATGTTGGATAGTCATATACCTTTACTTTATATCCTGCATTCTTATAATGATCGTATAAACATTTCTTTTTGTTTACATCCATGTTTGGAATTGCGAATACAATTTCTTGTACCTCATATTGCTTTAATTTATCAAGCGTAGTTTCATCTGCATACCAAACAGGAATGCCATTCACTTCTCTTCCAACTTTTGTTTTATCAATATCAATAAAACAACGAGGTACATATACTGCTTTTTCATCATTTACTAATTCTTCGGCAAAACTAGCACCTACTCGTCCAGCACCTATAATCGCAATCTTAATTTTCTGAACTTCTTTATCGGATCCCGTCGTTAATCCAGAAAAACTATATAATAACTTACTTAAAAATTTACCCTTTGATGTTTCATTATTACTATATAGATACGCATAACGGTAAATCATACGAATACTAATTGCACCTAATAAATTAATACAAACTAAACTCAATGCTCGATCAAAGGTAATTCTTTCAACTTGTAATGTAGTTTGTAAAATAATTAATAGAATAAATGCTATTGCATCCGAGAAAATCAAGCGAATATAGCCTTGAATACCACCATAACGCCAAATCTGTCCGTATATATTACCTATCATTCGACAAATAAATATACAAACAAATCCCAATATAGATAGTTGTAAAGATCCTGCATTTGTTAGATTTTCATTACCTCCATATATCCATAGTAATAATATCGAAGCAATAATATAAACAATGACATCATAAACAACCAAAGGCCAGCGCGTATTACTCTTTTTTAAATTTTTACTCATGTAGATCCCCATTTCATTAAAAAAAGGCTCGTAATATACGAGTCAATATATTCAACCCAAACGTTATAGCTTAGATACAGTTTTCCCTACCCATTCATAATAGATAAATGATTAGTTCAATCTAAGTGCGGAAAACCAGCTACTAAAAATCTCCCTTAAATGTATCTTTCTATAACCTATAAAAGCTATATTTCAGTTATAACTAACACTTTTTACCCAAAAGTTTCTCTAAAATATTAAACCTTCTAAGAACCATTGTCAAGTGTACATAAATTGGCAAAATGTTAATCATATTCCTTATATATGATACTTTAAGGAGATTATAATAATATAGTAAATGTAAATAAATTAATTTTAAATGTAATAAATTGTTAAATACATGTAAAGCAAAAATATTTACAAATTAAAACTGAATTGATACTTAAATATTATAACCATTCAATAATATAATTCATTATAAATTGTAAGCGGTATCCAATATTTATCCATTTCTAATTTAAATGAATTTAAAGATGAAAATGAATATAACTAACAAGCTAAACATTAAAGTTATCGAATATGTAAATGTTTTAGTCTGAATACCAGTAGTTATTTTTGATTGACTTTTATTCAAAGCTGTAGTTTCTTTATGAGTTGTTTTTTCAACTTCTTTATCAATCTTAAGAGAAGGTCCCTTAGTTTCATTTCTATGGATTGCATCCCTTCCTAAGATACTAAATACATCATTCTTGACAATTTCATACTTATAATTCTTTGATTTACTTTGAACAGTAAGTTTATAATCACCAATATCTTCCCCTGGTTCTCTTGTTAAAATATAATCATCATTTTCTAAGACTGGATCTTTTTCACCAAAGTATTTAAATTGTTTATTTGGTTTTAATTCAATAGTTTTAGGAAGAATTGTAACTTTAAATGGAACCGATTCATAATATCGCTCATCCAAATTAAACGCTACTGTATATTCTCCGACATCTTTTAGTATAATTGGTTTTACATGATCTATATCACTATAAATACTAATACCATCCTCAGAATAAACATATTCAACATCTGGATGTGTAATCTTAGTCTTTAAAACTTCAACGTCATTAACATTCTTTGGCTCAAACTGAAAATCATAATTTCCTTGATAATTGTCCAATGAGTTAATATTACCATCTGTATCAATTCTCAACTTAAAATCATAATCGCCAACATAATCACACAAGTACTTTTCTTCTTCAGGATCATTATCTCTCCAATCCTTGTTGTAAGTAACCTTTACTGGTACTTTCTTAGGATTAATTTCAAAGAAAATAGTTTCTCTATTACTCAACAACGCAATATATGTACCACAATCTATTGGAGCTTCATCTAGTAATTCTCCTTCGATTGTATAATACTTAATTGCATTTTCAATTTTTACCTTTTGAGCGCTGTACTCAAAAGATAAATCAACCTCCTGGGCATGTATATTCATTGGAATACATGCCACAACTAACACCAATACAACACCTAATAACCGTTTCATATAATATATTCCTTTCTATAGGTGAACCTCTATATCCACTATATCAAAGAATCTAACTTGTTACCAGTTGTTTTGTATGTTTGTTAAATATTTATATATATTTAGTTTATATATAGTATAATATCATTATTTTTATGCTTAACATTTGTGTTTATTAAGAGTGGAACTTTAATTATAAGGCAACTCTAATATCTTCATTAATTATTCTTTTTTAACATTTCTAACAATTTGCTTAAATCTGTTCGATATAAAAATGCGAAATAAATGCAAATACATAAAGCTAGAATTATTGAAAACAAAATGTTTGTCGGAAAGATTACTCTCCATACTAAGAAATACGCAACCATTCCAATAGCTGCAAAAACAAATCTTTTTTCTAATATCATTAAATTCATTTTACAAAGAACTATAACGCAAATAATATCTGAAATAGCATATCCCAATAAAGTGGCTAACGACGCACCTTCTATCCCTAAAACCGGAATCATAAAATAGTTTATTGCGATATTAGCTATTGCTCCTGCAGAAAGTATCAACATATTAGGCCAAGTCTTCTTTACTACAAGAAATTGGTTAGCTGCAACTTGAAATAACATTTGAAGTAATGGCGCTAAAAATAAATATGGAGCAATGATGAATCCAGAAAGATATTGCTCAGTAAATAAGATTTTAAATAACGGGTATGATAATGCACAGATAAATGAAGTAGCGATAAAAGAAATAATTCCTAAATATTCAAAAACCAAAGAATTACTTTTAACTTGGTCATCCTCTTTCATAGTTGAAAATGCAAAGTATTGCCAACCGCCTGCAAATGCAGTATAAATCAATTGACTACAATGTCCAAGTTTAGATCCGACTGAATAGATTCCAGCAGCCCCAATACCAATCATATTAGTAATCATTAATTTATCACACGAATTAAAAACCCAATAAATCAGAAAATTTGGAAGCAATGGAATAGCAATTTTTAGCAAAGACTTCAGCAAAAATAAATCAAATCTTCTTGGATCAAACCATTCTTTGTTCATCACACCAAATGCAATTTCCATAGTTACACCTGAAATTACAGCTGCTAATGGTAATGCAATCGTATAATAACCAGAAATTAGCATAGGAATAGAGATTCCATAAGAAATTAATGGAGAAAGTGTATTTGTAACTAAAAACACCTTTCTTTTATTCTGCATACGTGTTGGTGCTGATATAATACTGTTAGTTGCACCAACAAGACTTGCAATTGCAGAAATGTATACAATATATGCATACTTTGTATCACTAAAGAAATAATATGCAATCTGTTGTTTAAAAATAAGCAATAACAAGAAAACTATAATCGAAGTAGCAAATGTAAACACTAATGCTGTTGAACAAATCGTTTTTTTGTATTCTACTTCATCCTTTTCAAAGAACATACGATACATCGCATCATACATTCCCATTACTGCAATAGAACTTGCAAACTGAACCACTGTATTTGATAAATCACTCAATCCAAAATAATCAGTAGTCGGCATTAGACGCGTAACAATGGGAACCATAATAAGTGGAATTATTTTGCTCATAATTCCACCTAAACCATAAACTAAAAAATTCTCAATAAATAATTTAAACTTGTTCATTTAATAAATATGTCAACTCCTATACTTATTAACTATTAATCATCTCTTTGAATTGATCATAGTCTCTAATATAATCTTCTACTTCATAGAAGTCAGAAGCAGCTACACATAATACAGAATCTTTCTGTAACCACAACATTTCTCTCCACGTTGGCTCTTCAATAACTACTCCAATAGAAGGATCCGAAAGTTCAATTTCCTCTCTTCCATTCTTATTTTCTAAAATAAGCTGTATTCTTCCATATGGACAAAATAACAACTGCTTTAATTTTTTATGTGCATGAAATCCTCTTCTAGTTCCTTCTGGGACTTTAGAGATATAATACATTCTCTTTATTTCAAACAATACATCATGTGTTGCTTCAAAAAATGAAAGTTCACCTGCACCTACTGTAGGAATTGTTTTTATATGTACTATCTTACATCCTGCAACCTCAGTTCTATCATCAAGAATATCTCCTTTTAAAACAGAATACCATTTTAAATTCGTCATTCCTGCATAGTTAGAAGTAATCGTACTTGGAATATCCACAGCTTCATGAAAGTTATGTTTATCATAAAAACGTACAGCTCGTTCATTATCTCTAGATACACACCAATATACATTTTCTAATTCATATTTATCAAATGCTAAGCGAATGATTTCTTCCATTCCCCACCATGAATATCCTCTACCCATAGCTGAGTTTCTTACTGTAATCGCAAATTCAGCGCTGTTATTGCTTCTATCCACATTTTTAAGACTTACAGTCCCCATATATTCATCTTCATCCGATACGATTGCCAAATGAATATCACTTTTCTTATCAGCAGATGCTAAAATAAAAGCTTCACAGTCTGCTAAAGTTTTTTCTTTAAAATTACCTCTTAAATTTTTTACTACACTCTCATCATGCATCCATTCAAGCATCAAAGGAGCATCTTTCATTTCTAAATCTCTTAATTTCATTTGAACTCATTCATCCTATCAATTACATACTGTACTTCTTCATCTGTCATTCCATAGTACATTGGAATACTTAATTCCGTTTCACTGATTTCCTCTGCGATTGGATAATCACCTTTTTTAAATCCAAGATCCGCATAACATCCTTGTAAATGCATTGGAATTGGATAATGTTTATTCGTACTAATGCCTGCATCATTCAAGAACTTTTCAAGTTCATCTCTTCTATCACATCTTACACCAAATATGTGCCATACAGGCTCAGCGTATTCTGGCACAAATGGCAAAATAATTTCTGGATTATTGATTCCATCTAAATATTTTTGAGCTACCTTTCTTCTCTCTGCATTTACTTTATTCAAATGAGGCAGCTTTGCAGCTAGAAAAGCAGCCTGTAATTCATCCAAGCGTGAATTATTACCTTGATAAATATGATGGTATTTATAATCCGATCCATAATTACCTAATGCTCTTACCTTTTTAGCCAACTCTTCATTATTCGTTACAGTTGCACCTGCATCTCCTAATGCACCTAAATTCTTTCCTGGATAGAATGAGAATCCAGCAGCATCTCCAAATGAACCAATTACTTTTCCTTTATATTTAGCTCCATGTGCTTGTGCACAATCTTCAACAACATAAAGATTATATTTTTTTGCAACTTCCATAATTGGATCCATATCGCAAGCTTGTCCATATAAATGTACAGGCATAATAGCTTTTGTTTTATCCGTGATTGCTACTTCAATCTTTGTTGGATCAATATTAAACGTACGGATATCTGGTTCAACAAATACAGGAGTTGCTCCCGTATATGTCACAGCCAATGCAGTTGCGATATATGTGTTTGAAGGAACAATCACTTCATCCCCTTCTTTAATTCCCATTGCTTTCAAAGCAAGGAATAAAGAATCTAATCCATTCCCAACTCCTACACAATACTTAGAATCACAGTATTCTGCAAAAGCTTTTTCAAAAGCTTCATCCTCAACACCTTCAATATACCATGAACGATCATATACACGCTCAAAGGCATTCCTCAAATCTTTATCTAATTCTTTTTCTAATGGTTTAAATGTTACAAATGGTACTTTCATAAATATCTATCCTTTCTATTCATTTATGCTATTTTATGTTTCAAAGTAAGTATACCCTTAATTACTATATACTTTAACCTTTCAATTTCATCAACTTTAAAACTATATAGCTTCTTTAACATGTCATTATCATCTTTACGTATGTCATTCACATTTTTATTATCGATTTTTCTTATTGATAAAGAAAGTCTATAATTAACATATGCTTTTTCTAGAACACTCGCATGAATATTTCTTTTGATAATCAGATTGACCCACATTGGATAATCTTCTATATATTTAAAATTTAAAATTTCTTTTTTGATTTCTTCATCACGCCAATACTTACAAGGTATAAATACACCTGGCGCCATCAGATAATTCTGAATTGAAAGCAAAATATTAAGCTTATTCTTGTTCACATAATACTTAACTAAATCAAAATTTCTTTCAATACCAATAATATATTTTTTTGCCTCTTCACTATTATTTGAAATCGGAATAATTGGAGTAATCATTACATCATTTATTCCTTTCTCATATAATTCGAATATATTCGAACTTTCGTTATATCTATCATCACAAGCCAGAATTTTAAAATCTTCCGTAACGCAATGATCTATAGCATTATAAATATTTTTTACACTCCCCAAATTAACTTCATTTGCAATTAAATTTACCTGATCAAACAATTGTTCATTTTCTTTAATCCAATCCTTTGCTAATGGAACCGTACTATCCTTTGAACAATCATCGGCTAAAACTAAAGAGACTTTAATATTTTTTCCATACTTAATAATTTGTTCTTTAATACTATTTAAATGTTCAATTATAAATGTTTCTTGATTATAGCTAACACTGATAAATGTAAATTCAGTCAACATTACTTCAACCATCCTTTCTTTATTAATAGTTCTTATAAATCTAATATATCTTTAACGATGATTGAAATTACGTTTCTAACATCGAATTTATCTTTGACAATTTGCGTATTACTATTTCCAATTCGTTTACTTCCATTATTCAATAATGCATCACTCCATTTATTTACACTATCCTCTTCATCTATACTGATAAATTGAATCGTTTCAGATATATCAACATCACGAGTAATGTTATCCGATATAAAACATTGTAATCCATTCATTTGAGCTTCAACTAAAACGTATGGAAAGCCTTCATATATTGAGGGTAATACAAAAGAATCCATAGCAGAATACCATTGATTTGCATCTGTTCTTGCGCCTAAAAATAAAACGTTATTTTCAACACCCAAACTCTGAACTGCTTCTTTTAATTTTTGTTCTAAAGATCCACCACCGATTATTAACAATACATAATTAGAATTCGTTTTAAGTAGCTGTTTTATTACATTAAACAAAAACATATGATTCTTTTCATTTTCTAATCTTCCAATGATTCCAACAACGATTTTATCATCAATATGTAATGAAGTTCTCAATCTATTTCTTATTTCAGGATTGAATGAATAATCATCTACATTGACTGCATTAGCAATCGTTTTATATTTTCCAGGCATTAAAAATATTTGATTGTATTTACTAACAGCAGCATTCATAGAACACGAATAGCCAATATCAGCAGATCGACTAATGTAATTAATCATTAATTTACGCATTAACAAATCTAACTTACCTTTCGATTCATACCCTACACTATGTGCATGTGTAATAACTTTTATATTATTATGCTTAGCAGGTATTAGACTTGTTATTAAACCTTTCAACGAACACGAATTAATATAAATTAAATCATAATGGTTCTTCTTTAAAACTCCATTTACAAAAAGCATTTCATTCATGAATTTTAATTTAGATTTTTTTTGTTTATAAATAAATACTCTTGCACCAAGTTTCTGCACTTCATCCAGATAATCAAGACGAGTATCATCGAAAATCAAAAAATCAAAATGTAGTTCAGATGAAGTAGCTCCTCTAAATAATTGTAAAGCAAATTTCTCCATGCCACCAATACCTAAAGAACTCACTACTATTAATACATTCTTTTTTATCATTATTCAATCCCATTCACTTTCTTAATATGTTTATGATTTGCATTTGTAAAATAGTTCCAATATAAACATAAATACATCGGAATTAAAGTTCTAATAAACACACAAATATAATATGATTCCGTATTATCTGTTAAGTACAATACAAATGTAAATGTAATACAAATAAAATATGCAATACTGCAATTTAAACCATGTGTTTTTTCAATATATTTTGTTAAACCAATAAAATAATAGGCAAGATAGATTATAAAGAATAAAAGTCCAATTTCCACATACATTTTTAATATGTCCGAGTGAACATAAATATATCCATCATATTGTTGTCTCATTAATGCCATAACAGATCCTCGGCCTAATCCTGTAAAGAATAGGCTAAACTTAGCATTTGAACAAATATATTCATAGAAAATATTTCTTGCCATACTATCAATTCCAAATTTTAATAAAAACTTATTGAAAAAAGCACTGTTGAAAACAAATATCAAATATAATAAACAAACGACAATACCTGTAAGACTTAAGACATTTAATGCTTTTTGTTTTTTTTCTTTACTTAGATTTTTAAACAAGATATATAAAATAGTTGAAGCCCCTACTGCTAGAACAGTAATCCTTTTGAAACCTAGCAATATCATAAATAAAATCAAAATCGTTAATATAACTGTCTTTTTTTTCTCTTTTTTACCCATGAATAAATAAATGCACCAATAATATGCAGCTGCCAAAACCAATTCACTAGATTCTAAGATATTTACTCCTGATTTGCCTAGCCATCCTGCAGCAATTGCATTTGAAAATACTGAAAAGCCTTGAGTAAGAAATCCTTTTCCCAACACTAAAAACCAAGACAGAAATATAATTAGAAATCCAATTCGTAAAGCTTGCTTTTTAAATAGAACCAAAGCTGTATATGCAAGTATAATAGCGAAAAAAGTAGATAAATTCAAACTAAAATCGGCCATTTTTTCTACACCAAATAGAACTAATACTAACGAGTAAAGTTCTATTAAGAATGGCATAATACTAAACGCCAAGAATAATTTATTTAAATTTAAATAATTTTTATTTCCTACTGGCTTTACCCATTTTAAAGCAATTAAAAACCAAGCAATAGTAAAACCGTACGTCATTGCCTTTCCAATTTGCATTCCAATGGCTATTGATAAGCAAAATGCTATAGGTAAATAATCAACAACTTTTTTATTCATTTAAATCTCCTTTACAATTCCATTGTACTTACAAATACTTCTAAATAATAATCCAATCAAATACTATGAATCATTCGACAAAAAAGCGAACATGATTAAATTGATAAATATATATTGCGCAATTTATTAACTTCCTCATTAATAGAATAACCATTATTTTTTATAGAAATCTGAGCTTCAGTTGATAAAACACATCTATCATAATGAGATAAACGTATTTCTTCTATTGCAGAAGCCCAATCATCAATAGACGTTTCTAAATCTAAATAATCAATATTGCCTGTGACTTTTGTTTCAATAGGAACTGCACTTGATGTTATACACTTTAATCCTGATGCTTGAGCCTCAATCAGTACCATGCCCAACCCCTCATAAATTGAAGTAAAAACAAAACAATCAAATACTTGTAAATATTTCTCTACTTCTGTAAGCATACCTAAGAAAATCACATCATTAATTATCCCTAGTTTTTCCGCTTTGCTTTTTAGTTCTGATTCCAATTCACCACCACCACCGATTAATAGTTTGCTGTACTTGTTAATCTTCTTGTATGCTGCAAAGACATCTAACAAAAAAGTCTGATTCTTTGAACTTGTTAATTTTCCTATATTACCTATAATAAATTCATCCTTGATATTTAATTCTTTTCTTGCACTATCTCTAAGAGATTCATTATATGCATATTTTTTTGTATCTATTGCATTGTTTAATACAATATAATTATTTCCATATAACCAATCACCCGCATTTTTTGAAACTGCAATTGCATCTGTATACGATTTTTTAAAAATCGGATGTAATATTTTATGTAAGAACGGGTGTCCACTCCTATTCGCATGGACATGTGCAATTCTTTTTTTCACGCCCGCAAACTTAGCCACAGATAACTCTAAAACCATTGTAGAACTATTACCGTTTAAGTGAACAACATCATATTGTTCCTTTTTTATTAACTTATACAAGTTATGCATATATTGAAAAATATTTTTTCTCTTACCTAAATTATAATATTTACTATTACCCCTTAACATCTCTAGGATTTTATTATCAGGCGTATTATTTGAAGCAAAATCAATTTGAATATTATCTAAATCCATATGAGTATAATAATTCATCATCACAGTTGCTAAGCCACCGTATGATACAAAACTTGTGCTAATGATTATCAATACTTTTTTCATATGTATCTACATCCTTTCTATTCAATCATTCTATTTTATACAACTTTTTTAATATCCGAAGAACAAATACCTGGCGTTCTTTTTAGTCGAACCACTTTTTTATTGTGCTCATTACACCATTGTTCAACTTCGTCAAATCTTCCACCCTTATGGTCTTCACCAAGTGCAAGTATATCAAAATCAATTTTTTCTAGTGTTTCTACACAAACACTATCATAAACTATTACCTTATCTACAATTCGCAATGCTTCTAACATTTCTACACGTTCTGCTGTTGAATAACGAATCTGTGCAGTCGGTTTGTATTTTAATATATAATCGCTATCCTGTACTGCAACAATCAAATAATCAGCATGTTGTTTACATTGCTTAAATAATCTTAAATGTCCTAAATGAAAATAATCAAAAACTCCAAATGTTAGAATTTTACTCACAATCATATTCCTCCTTTAGTCTTTTCAAAACTAAAAGTAATGGATCATATATTTTTTTACTTTTAGCTATATCACTTTTATATTTATCGTATAGAATTGGAAGCTCTGTGCATCCTAATATACACGTATCATATCTATTAACCAATTCAACAAAAATGTTTTTTGTATCCTCATTATACATATTCTGTTTTACAGCTTCGATACATTGTCTTATTAATCTATATTCATCTTTTTTTGGTACAATGCACTTAATCCCATACTTTTCTAAAGCATTTTGGTAAATAGAAGAATCTATAGTACCTTCTGATCCTAAAAGATACACTTCTTTTACTCCATCATTTTGTATAGTTGAAACACATTGTTTAATTATGTTGATAACCTTATTTTCTAATGATGGGACTTTCTTATATATTTCAGGTAAAAATAAATGTGAAGTATTGCATGCCAATACTATATGAGTACATCCAGAATCAACTAAATTTTGCATTGAATCTGTCATTTCATTTATAAGTTCATCTACTTTTTCATTATATAAAAAAGCTCTAACACGACTAGGCATAGTACATCTATTATCAATGATAATGCGAGGCCTATCAAATTCTTTTTGAGCTTCAAAAACATCTGCATATTGCTGAAAAAAATGAACAGTAGCATATGTCCCCATGCCGCCAAGTACTCCTATAACTAAATCTTTCATTGACTTTACCTATAATGTATACCCTTTACTTGCCCAATCTGATGCATTTTCATAATCTTCAGGTGTATCAATATCTCTTGAGTCCACTACAACAGATCTAATAGGTAACAACTTTTCAATAATTTCATATGTAAAACCTGAACCTTTCGTAATCATTGAAGATTCAATTTTAGCTACACCCGGCCACTCGTAATTACCTTCATTGTCAAAATGAATTGCTTGTTCATTCTTAACATTTACTAATACAGGTTCACAAGAATTCTTTTTTGAAACAGCTAGAAATTCACCTTTTTCATCTAAGATTCTTTTAAAATCACTTGGTTTGATAAGAATATCACCATCTATTGTTAAAATATATTTTCTGGTTTTAACAAGAGCCTTACATAAACTAGCTGCAGCACCCGTTTCTTTATATTCATTATTAAAAACAAACATAATATCTTTTCTATAAGAATTAACTACATCTATAACTCGATCAGCTTGATATCCAACTACAACTCTAATATCTGTATAATCCTTCAAAGCTTCCAATTGATGAATGATCAATGGCTTTCCATCGATATGCAGTAATGCTTTTGTTGTACCAATGCCTAATCTAGTTCCCATACCCGCACAACAAATTATAACTGTTGTATCTACATTTGACATTCATACACCCCCTATAATAAAGTTCGTAAAAACTCTGCACATCTTTTGTCATCATAAAAAGCAAAATCTATATTCGTTAACAATGAAGGAGCAATATCTCTTACTCCCCCAAAACCAATTGCTATATCTGCATGTCTTGCCATTCCCGAATCATTATCGCCATCACCAATAACAACTATTGGCTGAACAAATTGTTTTACCATTAATTCCTTATCAACAACACTAATTACTTGAGATATTCGATTTTCTTTTACACTTGCCTTTGAACAATAAACATGATTTTTTAAACCAAGCTTATCCATAAGTCCACTAATCCAAACATCTAAATTTCCTGTTAAGACATAACAACGTTCCTTATTCTCAATAATAAAATTAGCAATTTCTTCATTTAAAGGTATTTCTGAAACCATATGATTCACATCACTAACGTCGATATCACTTAGCAATTTTACGCGATTCAAAAAACTACTTTTGAAAGGAATTTCACCTCTCATTGTAGCTTCAGTTAATTCTCGCATTTCTTTTTGCTTACCAATTTTTTTAGATATAGTTGGTAAAATTTCTAATTTTGAAATTGTCGAGTCTAAATCAAACAAAAAAATAAAATCTGACATATATCACCTTTCTAGCGACATTCCACTAAGTTGTACAATTCTCTCACAATTCTTATTATCTTGATATGCATACATTTCATCTAACACTCTTTTTCTCTTTTCTTTATAGACATCTTTATCATTGGCAATATCTTCAAGAAATTCGTAAAACTGAGTCTGATTTTTTATTATATGTCCTGCCATATAATTTTCAGGATCATCAAAAGCAAATCCTCTTTTTTTAGAATATTCAACAATATCCGGAACCACATATGCCTGAGGTTTATTTAAGATTAAATATTGCATGGAAGCAGATGAGTAATCTCCAATTAATACGTCCGATGTTTTCATTAATCCTGATAAAGTGAAATTTGTTTTGCTAAAATCGTCATGAGTATAAACATCTAAATTTGAATAATGCATTTTTATAGTTGAATCTGCATTTTGTACTGGATGCAACTTAACAATTAATTTTATATTATATTTCTTTAAAACAGAATTTAACTCTTCATATTCCTCTGTTTTAAACAATGGGACCAAATCTTCAACAGAAGAATCATCATAACCAAGGTAATCTGATTTTCTAAATGTAGGTAACCACAATAATACTTTATTAAAGCCTAAGAAACTAGAATAATCCGATTTAGTATTTAATAAATCATCAATTAATGGATCTCCAATAACTACAACATTCTCTTCTTTACAACCGAATTCTTCTGCCATAATACTCTTAAAGATTTCTGAGGTTGCAATCATATATGTAAAATAAAACTCATCTCCGTTATTAATATTTGTTTTTCTACCACAAGATTTAAAATTTGTACATCCATGTCTTAAATGAATCACACATTGATTTTTAGAAGGCTTAATTGGTATCTGCCCGGTAGTATAAAAAACATGCTTCGCTTTAAAAAATAGTTTGTAGGCTGCTAAACGCGAAATATATTCTAACCCATCATTATCTTTATATTGTAAATTCTCTATACCACAAACAATTCTGTACTTTTTATCAAAACCAGAATCTAATAGATATTTGCGTAAGGGAACAAGACTATGCTGAATCCCCTTATTAGCCGAATATAATAAAACAATGTTATCATCTTTAGGAATAAAACGATTTATAACTGTACATCCTTTAAATATAGTGTTTTTTAAGATTTTTTTTATTTTTACATTTTTAATCATTCTTATCCCTCTATTAAATCATTAACTATTTTTTCGAAATCTTCACAAAATTTAGCATTATTACTACTCATTCCTTTGCCCATACCAGCCACAATCTGATCATAATTCGTTATGATTTTTCCTAACTGCGTAATATCTTCAACTGGAATAATAGTTCCCATTCTTTCGGCAACATTCTTGGCAAATTCTACCTGATGATCATTAATATGTTCTTCAAACTTATGCTGACGTGGAACTACGATTGGCGTTTTTCCAATCTGTAAAGGCATAATAAAACTAGCTGGACCACCATGTGTAATTACAATATGTGCATCTTCCACATTTTTGACCATTTGTTTATAAGGAATTAGTTTGTCCCATTTACAATATTTAGGTTCATAAGTACTGAAACCAGTTTGCATAATAACTTCTTCAGTAATAATACCATCTCTTTTTAAATCATCCACAGCTTGAATAAGTCGATTAAACGGCTGCTCATGAGTTCCTACTGTTACAAATATCATTTTTTACCCTTTCTAGAAAATGCTACCAAGATTAACTGCTTTTGGATAAACCTTCTTTTGTTCATCCCATTGAACAATAAATTTATCCACGATTGGATATACCATTTTACCAGTCAATGTAGACTTATCAATACGATCAAAAACCTCAATATAAATTAGTTTAGCTCCCATCATTTTCCCTAAATAAAAAAATGGGACTGCTACGGCCGCACCAGTAGAAATGATTAAATCAGGTTTTTCCTTACGTAATACCTTCCAAGCAATACGTGTATTTTTAATCAAAGCTTTTATACTTCTATTTGTTGGATAATAACATGGATACATTTTTTCACCCTCTAATAAACTACGCGCATCCTCTTTATCAAACGTAACCCAAAAATGATTCTTATCTTCCCAAAATGGTTTTAGCATATATAAATGTGTCAAATGTCCTCCAGAAGATCCAACAAGACATATTTTCATTTTATTCTTTTCCATCTATATCAACATATTCCTTTCCTATTGTTTAATTACATAACTTACGTACTAATAATTAAAACCATTATATTCCCTTTTACCCTATAGCATTTAATCAATATTATGCTCAAATAGACTAGATATACATTAAGTCTACCTATGAAACACCATTAATTATATCATAAGATGTAAATTTTTCTTAATAAAGTGTATATTTACCTTAAGATTCCATAACTTATTCAATAATTTTTTTAAGAAATATTTAATATATAGTTATTCGAAATATAACCCTACAGCTACTAACTTAAGACTAAACAATAGCTATAATATTTTATTATCATTAAGAACATGTGTCAATGTAACCCGTTTCTACCACATAAAAAGAGTTCAGCAAATCACTGAACTCTCTTTATATTACTTTCTTAATAAAGAATTTACCATGCTCACAATATCATGACCATATCTCTTAGAAGTAGCCCAACCATATCCATTAGGATTTTCTTTTATTCCTAACCATTCAACAAATTGAGCGCTACCACGTTTCACTAGATTGAATCTTGGATCCACACATTGGTTTGTTAATGGGGATATAGAACCATAAGCTTTTAAATGTTGAATCTGAGCACGAATACCCATTCTTACATTACTAAAGCTTGCTCCATGTACTGCTCCAGTAGCACCAATACCCGCAAAATTGTATTGGTTTGGCAGTACGTCTCCACCATATTTTAAGAATCCTGTTTCTTTCATACATTGAGTAAAGGCTACTTCAGCTCTTACACCCTCTGCAGTAGCTTCTTCATAGAAGATTTGTGCAAATTGATTGATTGTACTAGCTCCACCCTTAGCTAATACACCATTGTACTTGCCATTGTATTTAGCTTTAAATGTATCATAACCTGACGCATTCGCATTATAGTAACGAACCATTTGAGCAACTGTAGTTTGACTAGTACCCATGATCTGCATCAAACCACCAGTTGCGTTCGTGTTAATAGAATCAAACACCCATTTTTGTGCATTCGAATTGTTTGAATCATACAATTGAATATTTGAAAAGTTACGAATCATACCACCGTGTACATCTAATACACGATTTGAATGTAATGCTGAAACTATACGTAAATTACTATTGGTGTCAAACATAATAATCCACTTTTGATTATATCCATTTGATTGTTTTTGCTGATATACATTAGCACTATTACCACTACCACCAGCTGTTAAATACATACCAGAACCTACATTTTGAAACATGACATATCCTTTTGAATCATGTGTAATTTTCCATTTTTGTGCATTTGATTTATTTAACGAATAAAGTTGAACATTAGCTCCACCATATAAGCTTCCACCATATACATCCAAAGCATAATTCACATTCTTATTTTTAATATAGTAAACACCATCGGCCATTTTATCCTTGTTTTGAGCAGCAAATAAATCACAACGCTCACGATCTGTCATATGTTTACTAAAATTCCATTGTTGAGCTTTACTACCATTATTTTGATACAATCCGATGTTTCGTCCATTCATGACTAATGCGCCACTCAAATCTAGCACAAAATTAGGATCTAAAGCAGAAATAATTGTGTAACCAGAGCCATTCTTTTGTACAACCCACTTTTGTGCTCGTGAGCCGTCCAATGAATATTGCTGAACATTTGCATTATTACCTGCTCTGCTTCCAGCCACCTCTAATACTTTGCCAGAGTTTACATTTGTAAATGTCACATAACCTTGAGAGTCATGTGTCACTTTAAATGCTTGAGCATCCGTTCCATTTTTTGCGAACAATTGAACATTTGCCTTATTCCATGTATATCCACCATAAACATCTAACACATAATTTGAACTAAGTGCTGTACTAATTACATATGTACCATCCGCTAGAACATTTTTATTTGATTGTGCTAAACTATTTAATTTATCTGTTTTTGATACAAGCTTACTAAATTTCCATCTTTGTGCATTTGATCCACAATACGTATACAATTGAATATTACTACTATTTACGGCTTTACCCGTACTTAAATCCAATACATAATTTGAATCTAAAGCTGAAATAATAACATAGCCATTTCCATCTGGCTTCACAATCCATTTTTGTGCTCGACTACCATTTGAACTAAATTGCCAAATATTTTGATTGTTTTTCTTAGTACCGCCATATACATCTAAAACTTTACCAGACTTTACATTCGTGAATGTCACATAGCCTTGTGAGTCATGTGTTACCTTAAATAATTGTGCTTCGGTATCATTGCTACGGTATAATTGAACGTTTGCACCGTTCGTTGTATAACCACCATAAATATCTAATACATAATTCGGATTCACAAGAGATTGAATATTATATGTTCCATCTGCTAAAACATTACGATTGTCTTTAGCTAAAGTATCTAATGACTGATTTTTAGCTTGTAAACCTAATGCACTTACAATACCTCTTGCATCCGCAATACCAAGTTGTTGTAGCTTAGCATTTGAACCCAAGTATTTATCAAACTCATCTTTATTGTTAATAAAACAATGTTCAACAATCAATCCCGTAATATTTGCCTGTTTCGCATAACGGATGACACCATAGTAATCTTGATCACTACTGTTTGGATTTGATGAAGTTGTACCATCCGTATAGTTACGAATCTTAATACCTCGATCATACAATCCCAAAGCTGTTAATTGTTTTTGAATCGCCTTTGCTAAATTTTGACCATTACTAGAAAGGTTCTTATTACCACTTGTATTTGGATAATAAACCTCTGCACCTTTTGCCGCACTATTTGCTGCTGAATTAATGTGAATACTAATAAAGTAAGAAGCACCTGCTTTTTTAGCTACTTCCACACGATTTTTTAAATCCATAGCTGCTTCTTCACTTAATCTCGTATCTGTAGTTCTTGTCATAACTACATTTACATCATATTTTGATAATTCTTCCTTACAATATTGAGCAATTTTTAAAGTTAAATCCGATTCCTTTGCTCCAAATGCAGTAGCACCTGAATCACTACCACCATGTCCTGGATCCAAACAAATTGTCATCCCACCAGTCGCATGTCTTGAAAACTCATCAACTGACATTGTTGCTGGTTGACTTGCAACACCATTTACAATTTCTTCTTCTGCCTTATTTACATCCGTAACTTCAATAACACCTTCTGAACTTATTGAGTCCTCTGTTAAATCCGGTAACGTTGCATCATACCCATCATATTCTTGATCCACACCAAATTTTACATCCATTTCTAAATCACTAAAGTTCAAATAATAAGATTGCCCATTATATACATAATGAAGTGTAGTCACACTATATTGTCCTTTTTCTTCTTCAGTAAACACTCTAGAAAATTTTACTAAATTATCAACTTGTTCTGTACTCTCTAAATCAAAAGTAGTTCCATCCTCTTTTTGAATGGTTAATCTAAAATCCGAATACCCCTCTGCATTATTTAATGAAAGAACAAAGTTTTCTGCTTCTCCATTTGATAATACTGGATTATCGACTAAGAAATATTCCATCATATTGGAATCTCCCAATTGCTCCTCTTCAACAACTGGCTCTTCCTTTTCAACTGGAACTTCCTCCTCTTCTGTCGGTGTTTGTTCTTCTACAGCAGGAACTTGCTCTTCTGTAGTCTCTTCTTCTGTTTGTGTTTCTTCTACAACAGGCTCTTCTTGCGTAATTTCATCATCTGCACGAACTGTATACATATTGGTCATTGTTGATACAGACATAAATACACTTAATACGAGAGCCAAAAGTGGTTTTAATTTTTTTGCCATTTTCTATCCCTCTTCCAATAAATCTATTTTAAATGAATATTTAAAATATTTCAATCTAACCAAAAAATAACCAGACACTTTTGTGCCTGGTTATAAGATTAGATTTTTGTTAGTTTAAATTTTTGAGCATTTGTACCATTATTTTGATATAGTTGTACATTTTGTCTATTTTGAATTAAACCACCAGAAATATCAAGAACATGGTTCTTGTCTAAGGCAGAAACAAATGTCAAACTACCATCACTATTCTTTTTCGCAATCCATTTTTGTGCTAATGAGTTGTTATAGTTGTATTGCCATACATTTGTACTATTTGATGAATGACCACCATACACATCTAATGCTTTATTTGTACTTACATTAATGAATGTAATATATCCAACAGAATCCTTTTTGATTCTCCATTTTTGATTCGAATTTGAGATTTGTACATTTGAACCACTTGAACCTAATGAATAGTTGTTATTCTTGTAGCATTGCACTACATAGGTAGTTTCTTGAATATCCGCATTATACTTCTTTGCCATGGAATCAAGTTGGCTACGCGGACTTTCATATTTAATGAAATTCCAAGCCTGAGCCTTTGTGTTGTTTGATTTGTAAATCTGAACATTTCCAAAATTCGATACTCTACCACCATATAAATCCAATACATAATTTGGATTTAAAGCCGAAACAATATTGAATCCTGAACCAGCCTTTATGACAATCCATTTTTGTGCTAACGAATTATTTGAAGTATACTGTGCTACATTTTGGCCATTCACACTTCTACCACCATATACATCAATTGCTTTTCCTGAACCAATATTGATAAATGTAACATACCCTTTTGAATCATGCACAATCTTCCAAGCTTGCGCTTTTGTACCATTGTTATGATATACGTTAATATTACCAAAATTGCTCAAGCTTCCACCATACACATCCAGTACATAACTATTGTTTAATGAAGAAGCAATATAGTATGTTCCATCACTAATATTGTTTTTATTCTGTGCAGCTAAAGTATCTAAATTAACACGTGTATTCGATATCTTTAATAATTTCCAGTTTTGAGCTGCTGTTCCATTTGAATTATAAATCTGTACAGCCGTACTATTGTTTGTTGAACCACCAGATAAGTCAAAAACATATCTTGAATCCCAAGCCGAAGAAATCATCCAACTACCATTACTATTGCGAGTAAAGATAAATTGTCCAGCTTTGCTAGAAGAACTTACCCCTTGAACTAAACGATTCGTATTTGACATAGTATTCCAATTTGTAGTAATACCCAAATATAGGTTAGATCCAACATTTTTAATTGTATAATAACCATTTTGATTTTTCTTAATTTCAAAATGCTGTGCATTTGATCCATTCCAATCAAAGATTTGAACAGCTGCACCATTGGATTTCGATCCACCTACAATATCCAATACTTTATTGTTGTTTTTAGATGAAATAATTTCATATGTACCATTTGACATTTCATCCTTAATAATGTCAAATGAAACACTTAACTTACCTGTAAAGGCATTTATACCAACGATGGTAGCTGTACCTTTACCAAGTTTAACATTATTTGAATAAACAACTTTATAATCTCTACCTTGAACCAAAGCTGTATTTTTCAATGAAAGATTTACTTCTGGTTCAACGTTCTTACCTGTATAATATACTTTTCCTACATGAGCAGTTCCCTTAGATACATCTAGATATAAATTTTGATCTCTAAGTTTACCTAACGAGAAGAATGGACCACCATTCTTTCTATCACTACTATCCCATGATGGATGATTGAAGACCTCACTAATATGTACACGACCATTACGTGAACTTGTATATGGATCATATACTGTTGTATAGCCCTGTGCATCTAAACCAAATAATAATATTTCATGCGTTACACCATACCATGGACAGAATTTTCCGCCACCAACAGCCGCCGCAATCATATTCCCCTTTAATAATTCTTGTTTAGCTGATTCCACATTTAAATTACTCTTATAACTCAAGCCAAATTTATTAGCTACATACTGCCAAGACTCTCCACCAGTACCAATAGAACTTGTATTGAAATATCCAGCATTATGTAAAATTTGACCCACTTGATTAGGCGTATAGTTTGTACCATTGATTGTATTTACAATCATAGTAACCGTTGTGGGAACACATCCCGAACCACCAAAATAATAATTACCAACGACATTCCAAGCCCATCTGCCATCATTTTGACAATAGTAAGAAACACCTTCCCAACTCGCTTTAGTAATAAAACCATTGCTATCTGTGTTATAAGTTACTTTATCAATTTTGAAAGTACCTGTTTGTCTTCTTCCAAGATTATCATAGTACTTAGCACTATTCCCCATGTTCACAAAGCCAACAGATAAACTACCATCTTCCTTGAAGTTGTACCAATATCCATTTGCCTGCTTTTCACCAACACTCTGCAATCCTTTATCGAAATAATAAACTTTCCCTTTTAAATTTATCATTCCACTATAGGCAGCCCCATTCTCTAAGTAGTAGTGTAATTTACCATCTTCTTTTCTTAAAGAATATACGGCAATACCCGTTTCTTGATCATGAAGAACTTGTAAACCCGTCTGCATCATACCAGATTCATTAAAGTAATAAGAATCTGTACCAATTGTTTTAAAACCAGTTACCTTATTACCATTCTCATCAAAATAATATTTTTGACCATCAATCTCTGCAAAACTATTCGTAACATAAGCCCCATCTTTAACATACTGTAAAGAATCACTAGACCAACCCTCAGTTAATTTAGCACTGGTATCACTACCACCACCAACTGTTGTAGTCTCTTCATCTTCTTTTGGAACATTTGTTTCTTCAGTGTTTTCAGGAACATTTGTATCTTCAACTACTGCATCAATAACATCTGTTAAATCATCCTGATTTTCTACAGGTGCAGTCTCTTTTACAGGCTCAACACTTGTTTCTTCAGCATGAACGATAGTATCTGCAAAATTATAACTCATAACCGCTGCAAGAACGGCAAAGCCAACCTTAGCAATATCTCTATTATTCATTACGTATAACCCTCCACGGGTTATATTTTATTACTATATTTAAGGTAATACAATTGTCTTTTGTTAATTAAATAAAAAAGATCGCTTCAAAAATGAAGTGATCCAATTATACATATTGAATGTTTAGTTTACGAATAAAATGATACATGAATGATTTCCAATGTAACTTATCAAAAATCACAAATAAAAGCATACAAACATTGACTTTAAAAGAATCCTCCTTATTGAATGAAAAATGATAATAATCATTCTGCTTTAAGAAATCAAATGATTCATTATAGATTTTAGAATATGAATTCTTCTCTAGAACACTAGCCTGCATCAATAGATATTGTACAATTGATTTTAAATAAAAATAATCAATATAGTTTTTATCATACTTGCTTAAGTCCAATGTATTTTGAATTTTATTCAACAACATTAAAATATCATTGTTTCCTTGAACTGATTTCTTACTCTGTGTTAATGAATTCGGATTAAAACAATAATTATACCCAGCATAGTCAATCACTCTGACTTTATTCGTTAAGCTATTACACTTAACATTCATATATACATCTTCACCCAAGACAAATTTTTCATATTCAATATGATTGTCCTTTAGAAAATTCAAACGATACAATTTACCCCATGTAGCAACATAACGAAATTCATCCCAAACAGATACTTTAGGCTTTGAAACATACATTAAAGAATGATCTTCCAAGCTTACTTTCTTATATCCAGAAATTAGTACATCGTTATCTTGAATTTCTTTATGTAAAATTTCTAAATAATCCGCATCTATATAATCATCTGCATCAATAAAAGTTATATACTTTCCTTTTGAAAGCTGTATACCTTTATTTCTTGTTTTTCCAGCACCCTGATTTTCAAACGAATATACTTTAACACGAGCATCCTCATAGCTTTTTAATACCTCTAAAGTATTATCTTTTGAACCATCATTAATCAATAATAATTCAAAATTGGTATACGTTTGTTCTAATACACTATTTATACAAGTTCCAATATATTTTTCAGCATTATAGACAGGTACCACGATTGAAATTAAATCCATTTCTATACCTCCTTAAACTCTTGTTTACGCATAATAAATACATAAATAAGTAAATACAATAAAAATTGCATAAACATACATAATAAGTAAGCCAAAGATGCTCCAATTAAACTCAATTGAATAATAAACCATCTTGAAACAAATAAGGCAAAAAGAGATGTGATTGAATATACAATAAATTGTACAAATGTATGTCGAATTGTTGTTAATGCAGCCGAAATTAATGTACTTAATGAATAGAAAACAGCTCCAACTATAATCAAAATTAGGCACAATTTATAATTAGAAATATCAACACCATATAAAATATTTAAAACAGGTATACCCAATAAATATGCTCCAATAACACATGCAAATCCAAACGCAAGAACCAATAACGAAGATTTGAAAATTAAAACATTAAATTCTTTTTTCTTACCTAAAGCATATAAATTCGCAATCGTATTTAGAATGGGTTGCAATAAATATTGACAAGCCAAACTAATAATAGTGGCAGGCATCAAAACGATACCAAAAATAGCTTGTAGTGATTCTACAATGACACCGTCCAATGCATATTTTTGTGCATTCACAAGATATACACCCAGAAATAGAATAGAAAAAGAGAAAAAGCCATCTTTATATAGTTTAACAATATTTGATACACGAATCTCTTCCGTTGAATTTATATGTTGTTTGGTTTTTGGAATATCATATAAAAATAAAATAACTAGCCAAATTAAATCTAAACCTAAACAAGACAGTAATAAATTCTTTGTGATTAAATCTAAAATAATAAATATGACAATAGAAGCGATAGATTTAATAAATAAGGATTTACCAACCTGTTGTAAATTATCATTCTTTTGAAGTATTCCATAAAACACATCCGAAAATACTTCGCAACATTTCATAAAGCACAATGCCAATGTAACACTCATTTTATAGAAATCATACTTCATAACTAGACAATACAGAACAACAATTGTCATCATTAGAAGACAGCTTGATATTCTATGTACAATATATTCTTTATTTGAAAAGTCTGCCTTAACGTCTGTAACCTGGAATACTCTTCCCTCATAGTTTCCTATAAAACAAAATAGACAAGCCAATGAAAAGGCAAGCGTAAAGATACCAGAATCTTTCAACCCATTGATACGCGTTACAATAATCATGAAGAATAATGAGTTGAACGCATTTGCAGTTGTACCAATCATATTCCAAATAACATTCTTCTTTGTGTTATTATCCATAAAGACCTCTTCTCTACATGTTTTTCTCTACAAGACTATACGTTATATACCCAACAAGAATACTTAAAGGAATCGATATTAGAATATTCATACCAACAAGCATCGATCCACCAAATAAACTAATAACCATTTGTTGGATTGGCCATCCACATAAGTAAATATCATAAGATAAATTTCCTAGTGAAGCTAAATGATTATTGCATTGTGGCAAGCAAAACGCAATATATAATGTTAAATAAGGAACAAATAAAAACGAAGCTACTTGTCCATATCCTAAAACAATCAATAAAACAAATGCCACTAATGAAATTAAAAAATACGTATTCTTCATCGTAATCTTATCTCTGTAAATCCAATAAAAGGATCCCCAGAAAAACAAGAAACATGGCTGAATATACCCCTTTATACCTAAAGGAATAAGATTGATTCCTACAAAAGCAACAATGACTAATAATGCTACATATTTATAACTCTTTTTATTCACCAAATTTAATTTGTATGCCAATAACAACACTAGATAACAAACAAATTCAATAGGTAATGTCCATAACGGACCATTGACAACCCCTTGATATATATTATTCATAAATACGCCTGGTAAATTATGAATAGGTATCAAGATGAAATTCAAACAATACTTAAAGAAATCTATAGATAAAAAATATTTACCTAAATTGTATGTAGAAAAAAACAATCCACAAACTAAAATACAAACAAGCAATGTGAACCACAATGGTGGAAATATTCTTATGAAACGATTGTGAAGATATTTTTTCGAATTTTTGCTCTTTAACAAACTTTTCGTTACAAAAAAGCCGCTACTCATAAAAAATATTGCAACGGCTAAACTTCCAAACGCAATAGAATTTCTAGATAAGTCTGATAGTATATCATTATATTCAGCACCTTTACATAATGGATACGCATGCGATATGATGACAAACAATGCAGCTATAAACTTGACTAAGTTTAAATTATTGCTTCTTGTTGATTCAAACTTTTTTAACGAAACACTATTTTGTTCCATTATATTTCTCCATAATTAAATTGATCTTTGCATTATCTCCCCAAATAGCTGGTGAATCATAAGGACGTTCTGGGAATTTTCCATAGTCTGGACGAATACTAAAATGATTCTTTTCAATGAATTCATTTACTTTATCAGCCAATGAGACAGGTTTACCAGAACAACAGTTAATGATACCCGTCACTTCAGATTGTGTAGATGCGACGGCAATCTGTTTTGCTAATTCATCAACATTAATAAAGTCATACTTATTCTTTCCAGAAACAAATGGGAATGAAGCTTTTCCTTCATGCTCCATCTGTGTAATTTTAGAGAAAATTGAATTGTTGTTCGAATCGTCCCCTAAAATATAGTATGCACGCAACCACATTAAAGCCGTATTTGATTTTTCTGCCAACAATAAAGAAGATTGTCTTAATGCATTTTTCGCTATTCCATACATAGATAAAGGATTTGTAGGTGTATTTTCATCAACACAACCTTCATAGTAACCAATTTCATGCATAGTTCCCATTACAGATAAATATTTAACACCACCATCAATCATGTTTTTAATAAAAGCATAATGCTGTGACAACATACCCATATGTGCATCTGAAGCATGATTAAAACCATCTTTCCAAGCCATATGAATACATGCATCAGGTCTTCCTAATTTGTTGTAAATATCATCTGAGAAAATATCTAAAGATAAAAATTTTGCATCTGTGTTAATTCCTTTATTAATCATATCTACTGCAATTACCTCATGATGCATCTTAATCAATGCATCAACCACATGTCTTCCAATATATCCAGAAGCTCCTGTAACTACTACCTTCATTGAATCATCTCCTATAACTTATTACTTTTTTCACTTAATGCGTAAACTGAATTTATTCCATTCGCAATAAATTTTGGCCAATATAAACTCATAATTTCCAAATCTTCCTTTTTACGAATATTTTCACCTAAATTCTTTGACGTTGCTGATTCCGCATAAATTCTATGACCTAATAGAGGTTTATCAATATAAATGAATTCCCCATTTAATTCAGCTAAATCACACCACGTCTTATAATCGCAACTATTAATATAGTTTGTATCAAAAATAGATTTACCAGCTCTAACCTTATTATAAGTAGCTGCTGGACAACAAATTGGACATCCAATTGATAAAATTCTTCTACGAATAAATTTAGATGATTGATTTTTATCCTTTTTCAAAGGTGCAAGCATCATTCTTTTCACTTTAAGAATCTTATTTGTATATACCTTTTTATCATTACGGATTTCATAATAGTCGGTAAATGCAATGATAAAATCATGTTTATTACCAATATATTTTAATGTTTTTTCTAAAAAATCGGGTTCATAAACATCATCTTGATGAGCAATTGTAACCAATGGAGTAGGAGCATGATCATATGCCCAATTCCAATCTGTTCCTGCATTCTTGGGACTTGGATTTACAAATAAATCTAATCCATATTTTTCACACAACCCTTTAATATGATCATTCGGTGTAGATGTAGAAACAAAAACTTTACTCTTTACTGTTTGATTCAATAAAGACTGTATTGTCATTTCTAAATGCGGATTTTCTTTATATGCACAAATCACAAAACTATGATCGTTTCTATTAAACATTTAAGTACCCCCTATTTCTTTATTTCACTTTTTAACAATGAAATTTCCTGCACTAATAATGTTATTTTTCGCTTCTGAGCAGAAACAATAACAGTTAATGACATAGTTATAAAAAATAAAATGACTAATAGCACACCAATAACCATGTTAGATACAGTTTGAAAACCAACTAAATTTGCTAAAACAATTAATGAATTCGGCCAAATTGCTAAAAATAATAAGATAATAACGCCAATTCCCCATAATAATGAATATTTAACAGGTATCATTCGCTTATGTAAAATACGAATTACAACGACAGCTAATATTAAAGCAATGATCAGAACAGCCAATCTTAGATTTAAAGGCATTATTTTGACCTCCTTGTTCCAATTATCATAATCGATAATAAAACATTAATCATATAGTAAGCATTTTTCCAACTACGAATCGAAGAAACACCACCATTACGTTCCTTCATTTCTACAGGAACTTCTTCAATATGTAATCCTTGTTTTAAAATTTGTGTTGTTGAAATGGGTTCTGGATATTCCAAAGGATAATCTAACGCAAATTGAGCAATTAAACTCTTATCGATTGCTCTAAAACCTGATGTTACATCATATAATTTTTCACCGGTAAAAAACTTAATAAATGCCGAAATGATTTTAATTCCCATTTGACGAGCCTTTGTAGATTTAAACTCACTTGTCGAACCCTCTACAAAACGAGATCCAATTGTCATATTTGCTTTTCCTTCAAAAATAGGCTTACAAATATCTCCTACAAAATTCACATCATGCTGCCCATCACCATCAAACTGAATCGCAATATCATAATTGTTTTCTAATGCATATTTGTATCCAGTTTGAACCGCTCCACCAATACCTAAATTATGCACTAATTTAATATGAGGCTTATTATTAGATGTTAGTATCTCTTCTGTTCTATCTTTAGAACCATCATTAATGACAATATAATCTAATTTATTTGAAGAATGATTCTTATTATATGCATCAATCGTGCTTATTGTTGATAAAATAGAATCTTGTTCGTTGTACGCTGGAATAATTAACAATACTTTATTCATTATTCTCCCCTTTTCTTTTTTCAATCACTTTTAAAAATAACATAAGAAATCATTATCCTCAAGTAAATATTTCCATTTAGTGATTCCAAATATTAGATTAACAACCCATTTCTTTTAAATATCTAGCCAATGCATCCTGCCAAGTAGGTAATGGTTTAAATCCATTTTCTACGAGTTTAGATTTATCTAAACGAGAATTAAATGGACGAGCTGCCTTTGATAAACCATATTCTTCTGTTGTTACAGGATTTACTTTAGTAGTATATCCAGCTTGTTTAAAGATTTCACACGCAAAATCATACCAGCTGATATATCCACCTTCATTTGTTGCATGATAATAGCCATATTTATCGGTTTCAATCATATCAACTAATAATCGTGCTAAATCAAATGTATAGGTTGGCGTACCAATTTGATCATTGACAACTCGTAATGTATCAAATTTCTTTCCTACATTTAACATAGTCTTAATGAAGTTATTTCCATTCTTTCCAAATACCCACGCAATACGAACAATGAAATATTTAGATAACGTATTTGAAACAGCTAGTTCTCCACCTAGTTTAGTCTGACCATATACATTCAATGGTTTATAATCTTTACAATCTGGTTGCCAAGGCTTAGTTCCTTGTCCATCAAATACATAGTCTGTAGAAATATAGACCATCTTCGCATCTACTTCTTTACAAGCATCCGCAATATTTTGTGTACCATCCACATTGATAGCTTTAACCTTAGCCTGTTTATCTTCATCTTCTGCTAAGTCTACTGCCGTCCATGCCGCACAGTGTACAACTACATCTGGATTTACTGCTTTAATTGTATTCATTACAGCTTCTTTGTTTGTGATATCCAAAGATACATATTCAGCTGTAGTAACATAAGAACCATCCTGGATTCCACTATAGCTTTCTGCTAAGTCTGTACCTACTCCAACATATCCTCTAGAAGCCAATTCATTCATTACATCATGACCTAATTGTCCAGCCACACCTGTCACAAAAATCTTCATAAGAAAACCTCCTTTCATTTAAGAAGAAAAGCTAAAGATTATTCCTTAGCTCTTCCTTTTTCTACATACATCTTTTCAAAATAGTTTTGGTATTCACCACTAATGATGTTTTCCCACCATTCTTTATTGTCTAAATACCATTGGATTGTCATTGGAATACCTGTATCAAATGTATATTTTGGTTTCCATCCAAGTTCTGTTTCCAACTTCGTAGGATCAATCGCATAACGCATGTCATGACCTTTTCTATCTGTTACATAAGTAATTAAGCTTTCAGGTTTGTTTAATGCATGTAATACAGTCTTAACAACTTCTAAGTTTGTTCTTTCATTGTGACCACCAACATTATAAACTTCACCAACACGTCCCTTACGAACAATTAAATCAATAGCTACACAGTGATCATATACATGTAACCAGTCACGTACATTTTCACCTGTTCCATATACTGGAATTGTTTCATCATTTAATGCACGAGAAATAATTAATGGAATTAATTTCTCTGGGAAATGATAAGGACCATAGTTATTTGAACAACGACTAATTGTTACTGGCAAGCCATATGTTCTGTGGTATGCCAAAACAAATAAGTCAGCACTTGCCTTCGCACTTGAATAAGGACTTGAAGTGTGAAGTGGAGTGTTTTCAGTAAAGAACAAGTCAGGACGGTCTAATGGTAAATCACCATATACTTCGTCTGTAGATACTTGGTGATATCTTTGAATACCATACTTAACACAAGCATCTAATAATGTTGTTGTACCCATAACATTTGTCTTTACAAAGATTTCAGGATCTTCAATACTACGGTCAACATGACTTTCAGCTGCAAAGTTGACAACGACATCAAATTTTTCTTTTTCAAACAAATCCATGATAAATTCACGATCTGCAATATCACCCTTGATAAATTTATAGTTAGGCTTATCTTCTACAGGCTTACAAGTCTCTAAGTTACCTGCATACGTCAATTTATCCAAGTTCACAATCATATCCTCAGGATATTTATTTACCATATAATGTACAAAGTTTCCACCAATGAAACCAGCACCACCCGTTACTAAAATTTTCATTCTTTTATTCTCCTTCATATACAAATTGATTATTCGATTCCTCTAAAGTAGGACCAATCTGATCTTTTTCACTCAATACAGGCTCAATACCATTTAACAATGAACCCCAATCTACATTACAAGTCGGATCATCATAACGCATACCACCCTCAGATTCCTTGTTGTATACATTATCTACTTTATATCTAAACTCAACATTATCCGTTAAAGTTAAGAATCCATGCGCAAATCCCTGAGGAATAAAGAACTGTCTATGATTCTCTTCACTCAATTCAACACTTACCCATTGACCAAATGTAGGACTTCCCTTACGAATATCCACAGCCACATCAATCACTATACCCTTCGTACAAGAAACCAATTTACTCTGTGCATAAGGCGGATTTTGCCAGTGCAAACCACGAAGCGTACCCTTCTGTGCACTAAAAGACATATTATCCTGTACAAAATCGACAGTAACTCCCATCTTCTCATATTTAGGCTTCGAATACGTCTCCGTAAAATACCCTCTATGATCACCAAATACATCCGTATCAATAATCAATACTCCAGGAATCTTTGTTTCAGTTACCTTCATCACTATACCCCCAATTACTTAATATACTTACGATCCATGATTTTCTTCAAATAAGCACCATACTGATTCTTCTTATAAATTTCATATGTAGCTGCCAATTCTTCATCACCAATCCAACCATTGTCATACGCAATCTCTTCAAGACACGCAATCTTACGATGCTGGTGCTCCTCAATTGTCTTCACAAAATTTGTCGCATCCACTAAAGACTCATGCGTACCCGTATCCAACCAAGTAAATCCATCACCAAGTAAAGTGACATTCAATTCACCATTCTCTAAATAAATACGGTTCAAATCTGTGATTTCCAATTCCCCACGAGCACTCGGTTTTAAATTCTTCACATACTCAACCACTTTATTATCATAGAAATATAATCCTGTTACCGCATAATTTGACTTAGGATGTAAAGGTTTTTCTTCAAGACTAATCGCCTTACCCTCAGAATCAAATTCTACAACACCAAATCTTTCAGGATCCTCTACATAATAACCAAATACGGTAGCCCCAACTTCATTTTCAGCAGCCGCACGAAGACGCTTCGTCAAACCATGACCATGGAAAATATTATCACCCAAAATCATCGCACAACTATCATTACCAATAAACTCTTCACCCAAGATAAACGCTTGAGCAAGTCCATCTGGACTTGGCTGAACCTTATAAGAAAGCTCAATACCAAACTGATGACCATCCCCCAATAACTCTTGAAAACGAGGTGTATCATCCGGAGTCGAAATAATTAAAATCTCACGAATCCCAGCCTGCATTAAAATAGACATAGGATAATAAATCATTGGCTTGTCATAAATAGGAAGTAATTGTTTACTAGTCACCTTAGTCAAAGGATACAAACGAGTACCACTACCACCAGCTAAAATAATACCTTTCATAATGTGTTCCTCCATAATTAAATACATTATATTACATATATAAAATAAACCCTAACGTTACGTTAGGGTCAAGAACAATATGTATAAATAATTGAATCTTTAATTGTTTCCCAATCTCTTGATCGAGCTGTTTTTACTCCATTGGTATATAATACATTCTGTAAATTTGAATCACAAATGATTCTTTCAATACATTGGACAGCTTGTTCAACGTCTCCTTTTGGATAAATCAAACAATTTTTTCCATCTTCTAAATATTCCTTGTTACCATCATTTAGTAGTGCTACTACATAACCACCTGTAGCCATCATTTCAATTGGAGGATAACTAAAGCTTTCTAATAAAGAAGTTTTTAATAAGATATCACAATCTGCGTATACCTTTTGAACTTCTTCATAAGGAACTTTATGCAAGAATTTATCGACTCTATACCAATCTTTAGGTTTGGCATTATACGACATATACCAAATCTCATATTTAGAGGAATCCAATTTGTTTGTGATTAAGAAAGCTTCATCCACATTTTTATGTGGACTTGAAGAATCACCTTCAATTAAAATACGAACTTTATTTTTAAATACTCTTTTATGTGGTTGATACTGCTTAATATCGATACCATTGTATATCCACTTAGCCTCTTTATTAAACTCATCTTTCAACCATTCCTTACACCATTTTGAAATCGTAATATATTCAAATGGATACGAATAACTCTGACAAGCCTCGACTTTTCTAGGATCTTTAAAATCATAAAAATCAATTTCATAGTTTTGTACTAAATACTTTTTATTTTCTATACAACGAATATCATCCAGCATTTTAACTGTTGGCCACATTGTTGCGACACCACAATCTATCTTCGCATCCAATTTATCATTCTTAAACGGCAACACCGGAAATGTATGATTCATGAACGTGAATTCTTTACAAGCATCATAATAAGAAAGTAAAATTACTTGATATCCTGCATCCTGTAAATAAGATGCATGGCGTAGGGCAACCATAACACCACCTGAAATTTCAAGTTTCGCAAATCCCATACAAATGACACGCTTGCGGTTTTTCTTAAGAATTGAAATTAAATTTGAACCTGTATATAAAGTCACACAATGTTTCATACAGTACAAATATGCATTGTTAGCCAAATCATCGCGTAATTTTTTATTTTCAATCAACTTAGTAAGTTCAACACTCCACTCATCAAGATTTGAACACAAAATACCCGTTTTATGGTCTTCTACCATTTCTTTAAAAGCACCTAAATTTGAAGCAATTGTACAAGTTTTAACCAAACTTGCTTCAATCCATTTTATTTCAGATTTAGCCTCATTAAAAATAGATTCTGTAAGTGGAGCTAGATTAATATCCATCTTAGAAATTAATTCAGGAAGCTTTTTATAATCCATAAAAGGATGAACAATGATTTTTTCTTTACATTCATTTAATTCTTTTGGCAAATCAATTTCACCCACTAAATGTAAGTAAACATGATCATATTTAATTAAAACATCCTTTATAACGGATTGAATCATTTCAAAATCTTCATTATGCGTTATACTTCCACTGAAATATCCAATATCAATTGTGGATTTGTCTTCTTTCTTAATATTTTGAGACAAAGCTGTCATTTCAATAGAAGCTGTATTTCGATTGATCCAAACGTTTGGATTGTATTTTTCAAGTTCCTTCTTTAAAGCCAAAGTTGTTGTGATACATCCATCGCAAAGCTTTAATAACTTTTGATTGTTTATGACATCTAAATCATAACGAGCTTTTTGAGATACATCCATATTCTTAACATACTCAATCTGATTCGTATATTTTGTATCAATAACTAAATCATCTACATCGTATAATACAGGCTTATTCCAAGACTTAGCCAATTGAATAAACTCATTCAGCTTTTCAGTGTATGGGACTCTAAAAATCACAAAACAAGAATACATACGTACTTGTTTTAAATCAATATTTTCAAAAAACACTTCATCGCATGTATACCCATTTACTCTTAATTGTTCCATTTGATGAGTCACGCGATAACGAGGAGGATGCGGTAATAAATCTCTAGGACATCCATTGATAAACAAAACATCTTTAAATGCATCCATTTTAGGTTTTGATGCTCTTTTTTTATTAATATAATGTGAAGCATGTTTTGCCAAACCAGAAACACCTTCTCGTTTTAATACCTCAACAGATTTATTCACTAATTCCAAAATAACACCTTCTTTATTTTATTATCGTTTACCACGATTCTTGATGACACTTAATAATTGTTTTATCGATAAGTTATCAATACTTTTTCTTCTCAATTCTTCTACCTTATTTTCATAATTTAATAATTTTGAATTCTCAATATATTTAATATCCGCTTCGACAACCACTTTATTTACAAGCGTCGTCTTTTTTAAGTCAATTAATAAACTAGGATCTAATGAATAAATATCAATCCAATCTCCATCCATTTCATGATAACGAATCACTTCAGGTAAATCATATTTTTGATTATCAATGAGAACAGAAATATTTTTAAGACTAATATACTTGCCTTCCGTTGGATCAAAACGAAGTTGTTTTACTTCTTTATTTTCCAAGTCAAATGTAACTTTAAAATGATTATTCATCATCGTGATTGTTTTACTTAATTTATGTTCTTCACTAAACCCTTCTTCATTTGCGTAGAATAAAGACGTTGTCAAATATTCATCATCCGCAATCACATGAAATAAATCCAGTCTTCCAGAAATATTACATACATCTCGCTTAGTAAATCCATATAACTCTATAAGTTCATCTTTTGTTTTTTCGTTACGCACTAATTCCATTAATTTATTCATAGCGTAAAAATGGAACCCTTTATTATTCGTCTTATTTAACATAATTTGTGCTAACGCATAATCTACATTTATTCTTCCATCCACAACATATTCATTTGCCTCTGGAAATACTTGTAAAAACTCATCTTTATTTTGAATCGTTTCATATAATTTGGCAATTTGATAAAACTCATTATGAACACGAATTCGATTTACAGGTGTTTGACCACTCGTATTACTTTCATCCGCATGTATTCTAAACTTTGTCAATTTGTCTGGATGTACATAGATTTCATGTTTTAAGCACAATTTTACCCAGCGATAATAATCAGGTAGAGCACCTAATCCTGCCGCAAATAAATCATCCTTCATTTGCACATCCATACGAATTAATGAACTTGGATGACACAATCGGTTGCCATGATAAAAGAAATGATTCAACCATTCAAAACGAGTCATATTTTCATTTAAGAAAACATGGCTATATGGATGATTTTCCTGATCAAAATTATTTCCATCATCATCAATCAATTGAACATTTGTAAAGCATGCACCAGCTTCTGGATGGCTTTCCAAATAATTTACTTGCTTTTCTAATTTATCCAATTCCCACATATCATCACAATGTGCCATTGCGAAATACTTTCCTTTAAATCCAGAATATAAGGCTCTTGTAGTACATCCACCCTCATTCTTTTCATGGCGAATCGCAATAATACGATCATCTTTATATTCTTGAATGATATCCCAGCTATTATCACTTGAACAATCATCAATGATATACAATTCAAAATCTTTAAATGTTTGATTTAAAATACTCTCAATACTACCACGTATATAATCACCATGATTGTATGAAGTTAATAATACAGTTACTATAGGCATACTACAAATTCCTTTCATTTATTAAAATCCAAATCTTTTAAAACATCAAAAGCATCCGATTCTTGTAAAGACCAATCCGTACCCAATCCTTTTGAAGTTACTGCTTTATAAAAATAATTTGCGACAGCTACATCCACAAAGGATAAGCCAATCGAATTAAAATAATTAAATTCCGATTCTGTTTCACGACCCACTTTCTTTCCAGAAATAATATCCGATAAATTCGCATAAATATCTGTATCTTTCAATAAGCCCTTTTCATACATACGAGCAATCGTAGGGGATCCTCTATGTTTAAGTGAACTCCAATCATCACAAACAATTTTATCTGCTTTTAAAGCTACATCATATTCATCTTCCCATCCACCAACATGGCAATAGAAAGTACCCGGTTTGATTGAATCTGCCTTTAATAATGGAGCTTGACAACTTACTGCAGTAACAATAATGTCTGCATTTCTAGCTGCCAAATCATAATCCCCATTACACATAATAAATTCAACATCATCAAATTTAGTCTTCATTGCATCCACAAAACCAAGTTCACTTACATTTGATCTAGAAGATACATAACACATCTTAATATTTGGAAACAAAGTTTTCATGACTAAAAAATGCGTTTTAGCCTGCTCTCCAGCACCAATCGTTCCATACACCGAACTATCTTTACGAGCCAAATATTTAGCTCCAATAGCACCTAAACAAGCCGTTCTTAAAGCTGTAATCAAAGTGCCGTCTACAATTGCAAATGGAAAACCTGTTTTAATTTCAGATAATAATATAACTCCACTCACATTTTGTTTATTATATAATTTTGGATTATTTGGAAATACAGAAACCCATTTAACTCCACATACACCTTCTTTCAATAAAGTGGAAGGCATGCAGTTGATACGAGTTTGAAGACCTTCATTAAAAATCTGTGATATTTTATCAGGCAAAAGAATCTCATTATTAGAATATGCCAATAATGCATCTTCAATGATTTGAATAATTTGTTTTAAATCAAAACACTTTGTTTTATAAATATCCTCTAAAGATATTAACTTTACTTGAATATGATTATCCATACTTCTTACCCATCAATTCGTTCCACATCAAAATATTCATAAATCATATTCTGATTCTCTTCATCTAAAACCTTGATATTCTTTTGAATTCTAGATAAAGCATTCTTCAAATCATCTAAATCATTGGATAAAACATCTATTTCAGCCAATCGCTGATTTACATTATACGTCCACTCCAATGTATCCCCTACTTCACAGCGAGGGATTGCTGAAATAATTTCTTCGTCCGTACTATCAATACCCTCTAATGTTTTAATGGTTCCCTTACAAACCGTTGGAAATAAAACAGCCGCTTTCTTTCCTTCTAAAGAATAACAAGTCTTTGGTATTTGAATTGCAATCTCTTTTCCCATCGCAATATCTATCATGGCATCCGTCAAATCAACACCATAAGCCTTCTTGATAATCCTTTCATAATCCACTCCAGGAAATCTTAAACCTGGATCAAAGAAATAAAAATCATTTTCATAAACAAAACCCTGCATAAAAACAGGTCCATTCTTATAGCCCATATTTTTAAACATATTTACAACTTTATCATGTGCCTTTTCTACATATAAATCCGTATATTTTGAAGGAGAAACAGCACAAGCAACAACTTTCTCTAAATGCTTTTCTTCCGAACCACAATAACTATCTGCCGTACGAATCAAATATGGTGTTCCATTCACAAAGAAGTATGTAACTTGAAATTCTTGAGCACCCTTCATATATTTCTCAATAAGAATATCCCCATTAGAAGATTCTGATTTCGCATATAAACAAGCCTTTTTTAACTCTTCATAGTTATAACAAACACTCTGTCCTCTAGAACCCCTACTATCTACTGGCTTTACAAATACAGGAAACTCAATGTCATTATCATTTTCTTGATATTCTTTAATAGTACCTACACCATTTTCTATACACATCTTTTTAAAAGCATGTTTATCCGTCATCAAATAAAATTGTTCTTCACTGCCATAACAAGGAACATTGAATTGAGAACAGATTTTTTGATAGGGTCTTTGACAAGGATCAATATATCCGCAAATAACACCCTTCACGCCTTCATCTTTACATACTTGTACAATACCATCTACATCATGAATATCATTCATGTAACTTTTATCCGCAATGCGTTTTGCGGGAGAATCCTTAAGATAGTCTACAACAATCGTATAAAGTCCTTTTCTTTTGGCAGCCTCTACCAGCTTTATTTGTTGAGCCGTACCACCAAGTATTAATATTTTTTCCATAATCAACCTCTACACTTCAATACAATCTCACAAATACGATCCACATCTTCCAATGCTAAATCTGCATATAAAGGTAACGTTAATACTCTATTACTAATATATCGAGCTACAGGCGTTTGATCTAAATCATATTTTCCATGGAAACAATCAAAACTATTCGTTAATGGATAGAAATATTTTCTTGCTCCAATTTCATTTTCAGCTAATTTATCAAACACTTCATTGCGAGTTGCTCCAAACACCTTATCATCAAACACAACCGGAAAGTATGCATAGTTTGGTTTCACATCTTTTTGAATTGGACTTAATTGTATTCCTGCAATACCTTCTAAATGACTACGATATCTTTCAACAACGATTCTACGCTTATTGATTTCTTCATCCACATGTCTTAAGTTACAAATACCCATAGCTGCACAAAACTCATTCATCTTTGCGTTTGCACCAACCGCATCTACAACTTCAGTGCCACGAATACCAAAGTTTTTTAAACGATATAAATCCAATCCAAAATCCTTCAATTCATTTCCAAAACAAACAGCTCCACCTTCAATAGAATTAAATACTTTTGTAGCATGAAAACTAAAACAAGAAACATCCCCATAAGAACCAATGCCTTTACCTTTGTATGTTTCACCAAACGTATGGGCTGCATCATAAATCACTTTTAAGCCATATTTTTTAGCAATACGATCAATCTCTTCAATGTTACAAACATTGCCATATACATGTACTGGCATAATGGCACAAGTACGATCTGTAATCAAAGATTCCAATTTTGTAACATCCATTGTAAAATCAACAGGATCAATATCACAGAACACAGGTTCTAATCCATTACGAACAATCGCATGTGTAGTCGATGCAAAAGTAAATGGAGTTGTAATTACTTCACCAGATAAATTTAATGCCTGTAAAGACAATTCTAAAGCCATATGACCATTTGTCATTAAATCTATATTTTCAACACCTAAATATTGTTTCAATTCCTCCTGAAACTTTTTATGTTTAGGCCCCATATTTGTAAGCCAATGCGTATCCCACATATCTTTTATTTCTTCTACATATTCCTCTAAACTAGGCATAGATGATTGTGTTACCAATATTTTCTTCATTATGAAACACCTCGATTTAAAATATCTATCTTAAATTATAGCAAAATCATTAAAAAAAAGCTTTACTATCGTAAAGCTAATTTCATCCTATTAAATAAAGAACATCAAAATGTCATTTGCGACTAATATATTTATCACAAATACAGATACGGCAAACAATAGATTGTTATCGAATTTTTTCAACAATCCATTTGAAAGAGCCACCAAGAATAAAGCAGCACAAGGTATAAAATACCTTCCTTGCACGCCTTCAGAAGTCATCCATCCAACTGGTGTAAAGTATAAGTACAATCCCATAACAACAAGGATTGAAATAATACCGCCAATAACAACAAACCAGATTCGGTTTTTTATATTTAATTTCGCATTATCTACAAATGGCGCTAACACTAGGATTACATAATAGAAAACAAATGAGAATTTATTAATAAATATTGTTAACCAACCTAAACGGTTTATAAAGTTATCAAAATAATAGAATATTTTAGTTACAAAGGTTGCTTTTAAAACTCTTAGAATATTCAATTTATCCGATAATAAAAATTCTAATTGGCGAGTCCCATCTACATTGGCAGCTTCATAATATTCTTTTTGAGAAGCAATTACTTCCGTATTTGTATTTAGTTTTAATGAAACATAAATATAAGCACAACCAACAATCGTACAAATGACTAAAACTATCCAATTTATTTTTGGCATTTTTAACAATTTTGGAATGATTGCAAAATAAATACCAAAGACTGGTAAATAGACATATTTAGTCATCGCAATGATAAATATCATTGTCAAGACAATTATGACATCTTTTTTACTGATTTCTGCTTTTTCAAACAAATATAAGAAATAGGCAATGGAAAGTACAGAGATACTTGTTACCAATACATCTGCTGAATAGGAAGCAGCCAAATGAATAAACATTGGATTAAAACCTAACACAAAGAAGATTTTCTTACATTTTGGTGTAATCTTTATCGCATACGAAATTAATACAATATACAAAATCAAGTTTGCCATTCTACCTAAATAGTATGATAAATATAAAGAGAAATGTAATACTCTAGATATTGCAAGAACAATAGCAGGAATTATGTAACAAGTAAAATTATAAGCACACGCCTCATGATACATTTTATACGTAGGATTAGGATTGATATTGATATAAGAAAAAATATTCTTATAATCACTAAATTTCATAATTGCATAATCTGAGTCAATCATCCCATGAATTCCAGTACTTAAATGAAACCACGAAACTTGATAAGCTCTTTGAAAGTGTGCTTGTTCATCCGGTACATAGTCTGGTAACATACACATTAAGAATGTTAATCCAATAGGAATCATAATAATAATAAACAGTTTACTTAAATCACTCTTACTATTGTTTATCATTTTGCATATCACAATAATTAATATAGATAAACTAACAATCGATAAAACATATAAAATTACATTGAAGTTATGCCAATAATGATAAAATATAAAGCATTGAAACAATAGAACTAAAGATATAATTGACATTACAAATTCAATAATATAAGCAAAAAAATCTTTTTTAATTTGATTCATAAAGTTAAACACTTTAGCCTTATTGACTGCAAATGCAATCGCACAAGCAATTAGGCAACCTAGAATAAAAATCAGATATTCCAAATTAACCACCTCCTACAACATAGTTCTTAAAAAGAATAATTCAAATAGCATACATGTATTTAAAAACATATTTAAATTTATAAGACTTATCTTTTCATTCTGATCAAAAGATCCTTTTGTTGAAAGACTATACATAAATAAAACAAGTACCGGAGTAAAATACCTTCCTTGAATTCCCCAAATATATCCCCATTCAAGAGGTGTTTGATTCTGGAAAACATATAACAATCCATATGCAGTTATTAAACAAACACACCATATACAAATTCTATGAAATAATGTTTTCGACTCTGATTTTCTTCCTGCAAAAATTAAATATACAAAGAACGCAAAATAAAACATATTCATTAATTGAGATGCTTGGATTTCATCTGTGCCAAATCCTCCTGTAAATAATGTTCTAAAGTAGTAAATCCCCCAATTATCTAAAGATAAATCAACTTTTCTTAATAATTCAATTGGATTTAATGCAAAATACAATGGAGAAGTAGTATTAAATTTTTTACCTAGCACAAGGCACGTTATAAAGTAAATTAATATGACTATCGGTATAACTTTTAATAGTAAATTTACAATTTTATCTTTATCAAATATATATTTTGTTTTTAACCAATTTATTAACATTAACACTAAAGGTAATAATGCCACTGCAATATATGCACATTGTTTACATAGTAAGAGCAATATACAGATAACTGTGTACAATATACCTTTTTTCTTTCCAACTACTTTTCCATCAAACAATTCAAAAACAATTGCAGTAGCACAAAGAGCTAATCCAAATGTCATAGAATCATACGAAATGGATCCTGCTTGCTGTAAAGTCATTGGAAGTGATGCTACAAAATACAATAATAAATGATTTTTATTTGTAATTTTAAACGCTAGTAAAACAAGTAAAGAATATGAAATTAAGTTAAATAACTTAGCTAAATAAAATGTTAATATTGTATTAAGATGTAAAATTCTTCCAGCACTGATTCCCAACGCTTGTGGAATATACGTAAATGCATATCTTTTTACATTTAATGGCTGTCTATCTGTTTGCACCATCGTTGTATCACCACATTTTTCAGTAAAACGACTAATATATGTTGTCATTTCGGAATAACTAACACCATTATTTTTAAATTGTTCTGTATCACACTGTCTCATCTGAATTCCTTTACTATTATCCACATGAAGAATTTCATTTGAGTAATAGTAAGCTGTATTCATATGGAGTGCTTCATCTGGTGAATTACCAATAGGTATTAATAATGAATATGTAAGCCCAGATATAAAAATAGTTCCTACAAAAATAATGGATATATATTTTGAATTAAAAATTAAAATTTTGAACAAATAAATAACAATAAGTAATATGACAAATAGGATTCCAATCAAATTAAATAGTTTTTGAAAATTATTCAATTCTTTCGTAATTAAAGTTAATTTTGCATGATTCTCTACTTCTTCAATTGCCACATCTGTACTATCACTTTTAATTTCAATATAATTTTTTTCTCCTGATAGAGCAACATTTGAATCAAACATAATACTAACAGGTTCTGCTGTTTTCTCTTTAGAAATAAGCACATCCTTAACCGCTAGTACATTTTTATTTTCATCTAATAAAGATACATTTACTTTAGTTTCGTTATCACTATTATAATTCAAATACAATTTAAGTCCTTTTATCGATTTAAAACTTGTATTAAATTCCATGTCATAATTCGATGATAAGTTTGTCAAAGATATCTCTTCACCACTATATACAGGAACTTCATTCAAGCGACAAATTTTATTTTGATATACCATGAATGTATTCAATATTACAAATAAAACTAAAATTGTGGTAATACATTTCTTTATATCTATATTTTTTATATATTTACTAATCCTATTTCCCATATTCTCCCTTTTTACCCTTTCGATAATCTCTATACCCTCGAATCATATAAATCAATTTTTTAAATCCATGTTTTTCAAAGACTGTTGCATAAAAGAAACTTTGTTTAGCTTGTCTTTTAACAGCCTCACAATAATCTGGAAAATCATCATGATATAAATCATACAAATAAAAACTATTTCTAACAATATAATATCTTCTCAATGCACTATGATTATCACAGAAGATTTTCTTATTTAAAAAATATTTTATTTCATAATCACCAAGTTCATGATCAAGGAATACAGTGTTGATTTGTTTAATGGTGTACCCATGTTTTCGAACATTTAAACCATATTCAAAATCTACACAATCAATGAACATCCATTCTTTAAATCCTTCTACACATTTGTAAATATCAAGATTAATGATATTTCCACTTGTCATTACAACTAAAGGACTTGTAAATAATTCAGATGGCACTGGATCCGATATCGCAGTTTTGTGAAAAGGAGAATAAATACCGACAGTATCTTTATCTATATCGTTATCAATAATATTCTTCATGTTTTTCAAAGCATCCGACTCAAATTTACTATCTTGATCCATTGTTAATAAATACTTGTAGTTACTATCCAATGCTTTTTTTGCTCCAACATTTAATGCATGTGCAATTCCTGTGTTTTTCAACAATGGAATATATTCAAACTTATCATTTAAAAAGAATTTGGAATTGTCTACGCTCGAATTATCAACCAAATATAAAACATCTAATTCATCTATATATGAAGAAATATTATCTAATACTTTCTGATCTGGATTATATAGAACGACTACACCTGCAAGTTTCATATTCATATCACCTAGTTAATACCTTTCTAGCTAATCTTACAATTCTTGGCGTTCTAATATTTTGAACCATTCTCCAACGTCTAGAATTTATTTTTAGTTTAAGTTCATCTGTAATCTGTTCTTTCATTAAAGTGCCTAATTGATTGTTATCCACAAATAAACGACATAAGTTTTCAATTGATTCATGTGAGACATTGATTTCATTAGAAGATTTGTACATATCTTTATATTCTAAACACATTTCAGAAGTAGTCTTAATACTATATGAATTAATATTACGAATTCTAGTATTATACTCATCTAGATTTTTCGATATTTCAGAAATCTTTTTTAAAGCATAATTCATATCTTTATTCTCTAAAATCCATCCAAAACCATTTTTTAAAATACGTTCACCAACTGCACCTATATTATAAGATAAGACGGGAACCCCACATGCAATGGTTTCTGTTAAAGTATAAGAATAGGTCTCAGGCCATATAGAAAGATTACATACTAAATGAATTTTGTTTTCCTTTAGTAATCGAGGCAATTCGTTTCGTTTATATACACCATGATATTCATAGTTAGAATGATTTTTCTTTAATAAATCCGAATGGGCTATACCAAATAAATGAAATTTAATATTTCTATCCTTACAATGCTTAACAAAATATTCAAGAACTTTACTTCCCTTATGTGGCAACATAACACCTACAAAGGCAACATTAAAAACATCCTTTTCATTTCTTTCAAGTGCTGTATTTCTTTCAAGATCAATTCCATGTTCAATAACTTCGCAATTTATATGTGTGTGCACATTTTCAATAATTTCTTTCGTTGAATTTGATGGTACAATAACTTGATCAAATTTTTGAAGGAATTGTCCCCAATGCACTTGCCAATTTTTAACGATGTTATTTTGTACATCCATCTTATCCTTTAAGCACTTAACACAATCTTTATCCTTCATTTCCATACAATATTCTTTATTCATATAAAGTAAATTAATCGTTGGACAAAGACTATAAAAATCATGAAGAGTGATAATGGATTGAACTTTTTTTTCACGACATACATCTACAACATCAAAATAATGACCAATCATATGGTGTACATGAACGGTAGTAATACCTAGACCGTCTATAATTGTTTCTAACATCTTACGATAATCTGCATCATAAAAAGAAGGCATCACGTTTTTCTTAAATAAACCTACATCATTACAAATTTCACTGTCTTTAAAATAGGAATGTAGTTTATAAACATCATTTTCTGGAGCTAAAACATGAATATTGAAATCATTTCTTAATCTAGAAATTAAATCCAAACAATGAATTGTTGTCCCACCTACATTACTATTTACATTTGACCAATCATGAATCAAAAATAAAATATTGGATCTATCACGATTTTCAATACCAATTCTCACATTATCGCAAATATCTTTTATTGGAAATTTAGAGCACCAATTTTCAGTATTTTTAACATACAAAGGATATCTCTTTCGTAATATTTTCATATTCGCATTGATCAATTGTTCTTTTTTTTCATTAAAAGACTGACTTTCTTTGTGATATACAATTACACTATCACATAATAAATGTTTATACCCAAAATCCATGCAACGATATGAAAAATCATTTTCTTCCCCATATCCTTTACCGAATGTTTCTTGATCAAATAATCCAACAACATTTAATACATTTCTTCGAATATACATACAAAAGCCATGAGCTGTAGGGATTTGTGGATAACGTCTTAAAGATCGCGAATAGACCATATTGGCGTATTCATCAAAACTCATAGAATCTGGTAATTTATTAGGCTGTAAGCCATTTGGAACAGAAGCCAAAGTGGCATTGTTTGATAAAGCTGTAACTGTTGCAACATCATCTTGTGAGTATGCACACTTTTCCATTTCTTCAAGCCAAAAATCAGATACTTCCGTATCACTGTTTAACAAAATAACATCACTATCTGAATATTCCATTCCTTTGTTTACAGTTCCTACAAAGCCTAGATTGATTTCATTATCTAATACAATAATATTTAATGATGCATATTGATTTTTAAATGAATTTAATAAACCTAAAATATTCTCATCCGTACTTTTGTCATTAATCAAAATAAGCCTATTTTTTGTTAAATCCGTATGCTTAATAATGCTATTGATACATTCTTCAACAGCTTTGTAAGCATTATATATAGGTACAATAATATCTACCATATTCTATCTCCTTAAAAATTATAGTTGTTCAGCAAATCCTTTTTCTAATTTTTTGAAAATTATATATCCAACAATTAATACCACAACACTAAACAAAGTCACAATTAAAAGTCCTGACATCTCAGGCCATTGATGATACAAGAAACCATCTCTGTATGCATTCATAATTGTAGTTAAAGGGTTTAATTGAATTAATTTTCCTAATATTCCAGCATCATTAAATTGTGATAAAGCATATAAAATAGGTGTTCCATAAAATAACATATTAATGATAAAAGTAACAATATATTCTAGATCCTGAATATATACATCAACAGATGAAAGAATAAATACGATTCCCATACATAAAATAGATTGAATAATCGCAATAACTGGAATTATCAAAATATGAATTGAAATACCTACACCAAAAGCTAAACAGAATAAAACTACAATAATACAAGAAATAAAGAAGTTGATCAATCCACTTAATACTTGTGATATAACAAGTATTTCTCTAGGAAAATAAACCTTTTTAATAATACCTTGATTCGTTTTTATACAAGTTGTACCTGTTGTAACAACCGTGGCAAAAAAAGTCCAAGGGATAATTCCTGTAACTAGATAAACAATGTAATTAGGAATGGTTGCACCACGCATTAAATAAGGGAATACAATATAGTAAACAACAACTTGTAACAACGGATTCAAGAAAGACCAAAGCACACCTAAAAAAGATCCTTTGTACTTTCCTCGAATATCTTTTTTTATATTTGTTTTTAATAATTCTCTATAATCATATATATTCTTAAAAACTTGCATTACGCCACCTCATTTAACACCTTAAACTGACATTCCTTTTCGTCTAAGATATTTCCCTTTTTATCCATATACTGAACTTTTAATTTATGTTCTCCTACCCCTAAATCGTTTAGATTTCTATAGAAAATCCAACCAATTTTGTTTTCATCAATAAAACCAGCATAGATTTCTTTATAAACTTCATATACGTCTGTTCTTTTACAAAGTTCATATTCTACAGCTTCATTATCAAGCGTAATAATCAAATCAGCAGCTTCATCATCTGTAAGTGCCCAACCATCAAATTTAATTTTATTATCTGATAATTCCAACTTTGAAAAATCTCTAGGATGGTCAATCGTAATCGCAGCTCTACCTTTTCCATCGCCAGATTCAAGAGCTTTCATACGTTCTTCTTTATGATCCTTAGCAACTTGCTCTAAATACTCATCAATAACATATACAGGATCACCATCTAAGCGCACCTCACCTTTATAAAGCCAAATGGCTCTATGGCATAATTTCTTCACTACATCCAAAGTATGGGTAACAATAACAATGGTCTTCCCTTTTCTTTTTAATTCTTCTAATTTTCTATAACATTTTTCCTGGAAATGCTGATCTCCAACTGCAAGAATTTCATCAATCAATAATATATCCGCATCTACGTTAATAGCTACAGAAAAAGCTAAACGCATATACATACCAGATGAATATGTACGTACTGGATTATCAATAAATTCACCTAATTCAGAAAACTCGATAATCTCATCTATTCTTTCTTCAATATCTTTTCTCGTTAAGCCAAAAATTGATGCATTAAAATAAATGTTTTCACGTCCTGTAAAATCTTGGTGAAATCCAGCGCCTAATTCTAGTAAAGATGTTAGCTTTCCATCCGTTTTAATTTCTCCACTATTTGGAAAAATAATCTTTGTCATTAATTTTAACAAAGTAGATTTACCACTACCATTTGTTCCAATTAACGCTACTGTTTCGCCTTTTCGAATATTTAAATTTATGTCATTAAGGACTTGATGTCGTTCAACTTTATGACGTTTCCAATACAATAGCTTATCTTTTAATGTATTTGACTTATCATAATCTATTTTAAAATACTTAGACATATTTCTAACTTCTATCGCGTTACGACTATCCATTTTCGTACCTCACTATTCTACAAATTAAAATTATACCATTTAAATGTCAATCTACAAAATTACAGCATTAATTTTCACATACAAAAAGACAAGCTTCCTTTGTGATTCGAATAGATCCCTCTTGTTTTATTCGACTTTCTACAAATTCAAAAAAATCTTCATAATGCTCTAAAAGTATTTCTTGATTGCCATGGCAACTTAATATATAATCCACAATTGCTTTCGCATCATCAATATCTAAATAATCTTTATATATATGACATTTAATAGTTTTAAAGAATTGTTTTAAAATGGATTCTCCATTTTCTAAACCAAATTTATGATATAAAGGTTGTTCAGATAAATATATATTTGAATTGAATTCTTTCACCAATTCATTAATTTCACGCATGTGGTTTTTACTATAGGTTGTTGAGTAAAACACGCCATTTTCTTTTAAAACACGTTGAATTTCTGAAAGACCTTGATTTAAATCATTCAAGTAAAACAACACATGGTTCGCAATCACTGCATCAAAGAAATTTGTTTTGAAAGGAATATTTTCGCAATTTACTACAAAATAACTAAAATTATCGTTTAGATTTTGTTTAGCATCTTCTAACATACCATCCGAAATATCTGTTAAAAATATTTCACGGTTACGAATATCTATTCTCTTATTCTTCCATAACTGTCCATTTCCACAGCCTACTTCTAACAAACTATTTATTTTACTAAAATCAATATTGTCATATAGCCAATCAAACCATTTAACCGGATTTGTGGAGTATTTCTCGTGTAGTTCAATACGAACATTTAAGTTATTAGCATTTTTGTATTGTTCAGCCAATGAATCCTGCTTAGATAATAAGTGTATTGTTTCCATTAAATGATCTAAAGAATTCGAATCATTTTTTAACAATCTCGAAGTATAACTTAACGAATCATAAATCTTTGTATAATATGATATTTTTTGTTTAACTAATTTTTTTTGCACTTCTAATGATTTTTCTATTTCATTATTATCATGAATTAAATAACGTATTTCATCCAATGAAAATCCTAATGATTTAAATAACAATATTTTTTGAAGTAATATTAAATCATCATCCGAATATAATCGATATGAATTTTCTTCATTTTTTTTTGGCTTTAGTAAACCAATTTTATCATAATAACGTAAAGTACGTTCTGTTACTCCTGCTTTGGCAGCAAATTTTCCTGTTGTATAAAAATTCATTATTATCACACCCATTTACTTGATATTTCTATTATATTATTTTTAACTAGAATAATATACACATAAGGGAGAAGCTAACGCTTCCCCCTTATACTATTTTAATTTCCCCCATAATAAATTTCTGAACCTTCTTCATCAATTGGGGCTTCTGTCATTAAACCATATTGAATCTGAGCTTCAATTTCCTCTTCAGAAAGAGTTCCTGCAGGAACATCATCATCCGCTTCTACAATATCACTTGATTGACCATCTAATACAGCCTGAATCTTATCATGTGCAATATTAATATATGAATCATATAAGATCACAACACTGACTTCACTACCCAGTTCAGCACTCATTTTTAAATCATTATCTCCTTTTAATACAAACTGTTCAAACTTCCAGCTTGGTTTTGCCTGAATTTGATATTTAATAAAAGAAGTAATTTCCTTTGTAGTCATATTTGTATCAAAAGCACCAATCAAGGCTTTTAATAAACTTGTATAATTCTTAATAATTTCTGGTGAAGTAGCCTTTTTAAACATAGCCTGTAATACTTGTTGCTGATTACGAGCACGCTGTAAATCACCATCAAGATATGCTTTTCTTTCACGAGAATATGCCAAGGCACGTTTACCATCTAAGTGATTTTCCCCTTCATGCACTCCTTCTAAGTTACTATTTGTATAGAATTTAGAAACAGCCATTCCTTCTGGCACAGTTACATCAACTCCACCAAGTGCATCCACAATATCAATCATACTTGTAAAGTTCACACGATATACATAGTTAATGTCAATATCCAACATATTCTCAATTGTATCCTTTGTCGTATCCACACCATAAATACCTGTATGTGTTAGTTTATCATATACCCCATAATTACATGCATAATCATTACATACTTCTTTTACATAAGAGTCACGAGGAATACTCGTTAATAAAATCGTTGAAGTGACTGGATTAATCGTCACAAGCATATCAACATCCGATCTTGAGTTTTCGTCTAATGAACCAAACGAATCATTACCACTAATCAAAATATTAAATGGTTTAGATGTAATATCTGAAACAGCTAAAGAAGAACTATTTTCTTTTGTATAATATACTGTTTTATGAATCACTTTTGTATCATTATTAAAATTTGCATAATCCTCTAAATCACATACATTTGAACGATACGCTTCATTTAATACAATCGCATCCACTTCACCATCATATAAAGCTTTAAGCATACCTAACATATTGTCATATGTCTTCTTCGTATACGTCACATTATTCTTTTTCAAATCTGTCAATGATTTCTTTGTTGCCTCATTACCAATTGTTTTTAATACCCCGAGCTTAGAAGCTTCCAAACTGTTCACATTTTCTAAGCCACTCGAATTCAACACAACAACAGAAACCGTATTTTTTGCCTTATTCCCTTGATCTGTAACTGTCTCTAATGTTGTATTTGTCGAATACAAATAATAGTTTCCTAATCCATATACAGCACTCAACACAACGACCATCAAAGAACATAAGATTTTTGATACCAACCCATGCGCAGAAAAGTTAATCAACAAGACAAATATCAGTGTTAATAAAATTAAAACTAATATAATCGGAATCAAAATATTATCTGGTAAAATTTGTAGTTTAAATATTTGGTAGACTAAACCACCTGTAAAAACAACCAGTGTAACAGAAAGAATTATCGCAAATATTATAAAACCAATAGATTTTTTATTTTCTTGTCTACTCATAAAATTCCTCCTGATTTATCTAGTGTTTTAAAAAATATTTCTTTCGTGAAATACGTGTTGTATAAATTACGAATATGATTTCTTCGCTTCAATTGTACATCTTCACTTTCTTTACATACAACTTCAGCAATCTGTTTATAATTCTCATTATCAATATTCATACCTATATCCCATAGCTCACATAAATTCTTTAAATCCCCATTTACAGAATTTATAATTGGAATCTGACCACACATATAATCCAAAGACTCCTTATTTAAGCCATCATATTTCTTCATATTCAAAGCATACTGACATTGATCAAAGACTTCCTGCATCCTTGCTTGAGTCACTAACTCTTTATGATCAATAACATTTGCCCCCACACTTAAAACATCTTGGATAAAACTATCTTTTTGCTTCCAGTCTCCTATAATATGAAGCACACACGGTTTAAATGAACAACATTCTCTTAAAAAAGAAAGAATCAGGTAATTATCCACCCTTTCGTTTCTCACTATACAAAAAGATATTTCATCCTTCATTAATTCAGGACTTGATGGTATACAATTCTGACCATTTATTGGATATAACAATGTAGCTCCATGAATGTACCCCCTATACAATTCATTACTACAAAACAATACATCCGCCTGACTTAAATACTTTTGATGTAAAGAATCTGAATATTCACATACATCAAAAATCAATTTCATATTATTATTTTTTCTCTTTAATACTCCAAGTTCTTTTATAAGCAAGTCAAACAATGCTTCACAATACACAACATCTGGCTTCATATTTTCGATGGTCTTTCTAATTTTCTTAGAAAGATTCATTTGAGCAAACCACGACTGCACAGATTTTTTTTCTAAAGTAATATTTTTAACTTCATACCCCCTAGAAGCGTAATATTCCTTTATAAAATCCATACGCAAAGAATGAACTGCACTAATTATTGTGACTAACATAATTGACTCCCTTGTCTTAAGTTTGATTTAGCCTTTTAACTATCCCCAGTTAAAACTAAAAAATTCTATATAAAAGTCATACCGACTTTATTCCCAATATTTATCTTTCCCTTTGTAGAAATATTTTCTACGCTAAAAAGTATAACACATCCTACCCCACGAAACAAAATAAATTAGCTATTCAAACTTCCCTAAATGATTTAATTTTGCGTCTTGAATGCCTTTTTTTATCATTTTTAACTTTTCTTTTCGATTCTTTTCAAAAAGAATCATTTTAATTAAACTACCAAAAATCTCCCTATGATACTCCTTTTTAAAGAATTTCTTATCTACATAGTGATATAAATAGTACGAATTTCTATATCGATAATAATATCGGATTGGCGAATGATTTAATGCATAAAAAGTTTTCCCTAAAAATTGAATCTCAATCGGATTTCCAATTGTATGTAAAATACAATATCCAGGCAAATATCCTATCTTTAGATTTGCCTGTTTAAATCTATATCCCAAATCAAAATCTACATAATCAATAAATAAAGATTCATTCATTTGACCTACTTTATAAAAATCCCGAATATTCACAAAATTTCCTGAAGTGATCCAATAAGGTACATCTTTTATTTCTTGATCATAACTGACTTTATTTACATCCAAACCAATCAAAGAATAATCATCCTTATATTTTTCAATCAAACTATAAATCTTTTCAAATTCTTTTGTAGGAAATTGACTATCCTGATCCATAGTCAACACAAAATCCATTCCCTTTGAATTTAAATATTCAACACCTGCATTAATGGCAGCAGCAATTCCTTGGTTGCCATGCATTGAAATATATACAAATGATGGATTATCTTCAAAATACTTTGAAAATTCATTGATTGAATCGGAATTATCAACTACAACACAAACATCAAACAAGCTAGAATATGTTTCTATATTTGAAATTACACTTGAATCCGGATTATATAGTACTGTACATGAACCAATTTTAATCATGCCAACCCACCTGTTTCCACCTTACAATTAACTGCCAAATAAAATATAAACGATTCGAAATCATTTTCTTTAATGGATGATGATGCAATGAAGATGTATTTTCGCCATGCCTTCTATATTTTAAATACGGTTCATAAATAAACACAGTATCTCCCATGCATTCTGCAACCAAGCCAATCCACCAATCATGCATCTCAATATGGTCTGGAAAAGGATAACTCTTTTCAAATACACTCTTTCTAAATGCCATACAACATCCAATAAATGCATTTTTATATAAATTATGTAATAGTCCTGGCTTCCCATTCTTCAATTTAAAAAATGAATCTTGAACTCTATTTAAATTACCATCTACAATTTCGGCATCATGAACTACGCATAAAGTATTTTTGTTTTCAAATTCCTTTAGAACTCGATCAACCTTTCCTTCTACCCAAATGTCATCCTGATCACTTAAAAATAAGATATCACCCTTCGCATGTTTTAACGCATTCTCAAAATTCTTTTGAACCCCACACTTAGGACCATTCACTAAATGAATGTTTTTATATTGATATTGATATTCCTGGACAATCGTTCTTGTCAAATCACTCGAACCATCATCTGAAACAATCAACTCATCGCTACTTTGAATTTGTTTTAAAATAGAGTCCAATTGTTCTTTTAAATACTTCTCACCATTATATGTGGCCATGCACACTGAAATCATAATTGGCTCCTTTCTATAATTTAATAGTGCCAAAAACTAATATTTTGACACTATTATTACATTAAAAATTATTTTCTTCTAAGAAATCTGTAACACGCTTAACATATTGAGCACATA
>ENA-ORUX01000030-ORUX01000030.1-human-gut-metagenome-genome-assembly--contig:-NODE-30-length-140844-cov-10.341639_pt1 | contig 140844 bp, 96 predicted proteins | sample MGYA00242087_ERZ509225 | MGnify/ENA primary metagenome ERZ509225 (study PRJEB26280, sample SAMEA2338864) | human gut metagenome | biome: human gut; feature: human-associated habitat; material: faeces... | reverse complement strand
GCCGCCAACATCGCCGAGAGTGTCGGTTCTCTTTTCGGGAGTAACAAGGTCAAGACGCTGGAGAGGGAGAACACCGCCCTGCATAGGGAGGTAGCCACACACGAGGAAACCATCGAAGCACTGCAAGCCGAGATACAGACCATACGGGCAGGCCACAACCGTCAAGTGCTGGAAATGCAGCAACGGCACATGACGGAAATACAGATGAAAGAAGCCGAACACAAGAGAGAGGTATCAAGGCTTACACGCCTTGTGGAGAAGCTCTGCGCATGGTTTCCGTTGGCGAAAGAAGTCCTGCGGGTTGAGAAGTTATGCGCCATCGTGGGCTTTTCCACGGAACAGACCCGTACACTGATAGCCGGCAGGGAAGTAACGCACGATGGCACGCTCTATTCCGAAGAACACGGGCGAAGTTTCACGGCAAGAAACGTCACTGCAAAAATAAGGCAGGAATCCGTATCGAAACGACTTGTGCTGTATATCAATCAAACTCCCGTTGGCGAATGGTTCAAGGAGCAGTTCGAGAGGCTAAAACAAAGCATGCGACAGCCCATACAATCGCAACGGAAAAGCAAGGGGATGAAATTATAAATAACTAAGAGATACGGAGCAGCTTTTTCTGTTCCGTATCTTTTATTGCTGAATGCTAAGTAAGAATGACCGATACATTTATTTACCGTTAGGAGTTGCTTTATTTGAATTTACAGTTACCAAAAGAATATATACTCTGTTTGACGTTTGAAATATGCGGTAGCAATGTCTTTGATAGCTTTTATTTGTGCAGACTTGATACGTTCATCTGAACGGATTTTCTCTTTTTCCATTGCGATTATATCATTATACTGCTTATCCATTCCTTTTTTTATAGAATTAAGTAAAGCTTTAGCTTGTGCGGCACAGCTACTTTGTGCATCAATCATAGAAACAAGTTCTGCCGCTTCTGTATAATCATGCTTAGAATAAGCAGCTTGAGCCGATAGTAAAATTTGACTGCAATATTGTGTCTGGCATTTTTTGAATATGGATACCATTGCATTTGAAACTTTTGTATATCCGGGCAATGATTCGGGATAAGTAGAAAGTAAAGCAAGAGCCTCGTCAAACAGTTGTTGAGAAGCCAAAGTATTGGCTTTGGTTATTAAAGAGACTGTATTATTTCTATAATAATCAGATATTTTCATTTTAGTTGCTTCTACAAATCTTGAATAATCAGTATTAAGTGCATCTATTTTATTGATAGCCGAACGTTTAGCTTCATTATCAGAATAGCCTTCACCTTTAGAAGCAATTTGCATGGTATTGAATACAGTATTTGTTATCATGTTCCTAACAGTCACAGTTATACCAAGCTCTACAGACAAAATTTGTCTCATTCCACCATATACAGAATTGGAGTTGATTATATTAATTTCCGGAACTATAATGATAGCACCACATTCAGTACCTGCGACACCTTCCGTAGAAAGAATTTGTAAAAGTTTGTTTTTAAGAATTGATTTTGTATTACCGTCAAGGGTACAGTCACTTGGCATTGCTACAGATATATAGACATTATCAGTTTGAGCTTGAACAAGGCAAGAATATCCTAATAACAATAAAAGAAAAAATATTTTTTTCATCGTAAGACACTATTTAAATGTTATAACAAGTGTATTATTGGCAGTACTTCGAGTAATTTGTAGCCCGATGCTTCTTGCAAATTTCAAAAATTCGAGTCCGAATTTATTGATATTATAATTATTTCCATTGTCATCTTTTAATGGAATACGCACATCATCAAATATCATTCTTTTATCAGTTGTACCTTGTATATGATAATTGTTTTTATAAGCGTGTTCACTCATCCAAAGTTCCAACTGGTCTGACAAGGTTAAACCATCATTGCCAATTTCTGTTGACATGGAAATGGAAGCGGTTTGTTCAAAACTAAAATCCACATTAATTGAACGTCCGTTGTTAACTATATCGGTGAATTTTACTTGAATAATATCAAGGAATTCATCAGCAACTTTTTCAACAGCCTTTGCTCCAAGTTTACCAATATCTTCAGTGTAGAATTTGCCACTTTCTCCCACCTTATTTGAGAGAGAGCCACCAGTTGAAATATCATACGCTGTAAGTATTGTTTTAACACTATTCCCAGTAGATGAAAGAACTATATCCATTTCCGCTTCTACATATATATCCGCACCCGATTGCTGGATAATCATTGATTTTAAATCTGATTGACTTTCTTGAGACAATCCCGATGTACGTGATAAAGATTTAAGTTTTGCTGCAAAGTCAACGGTCGTAAATCCTCTACTATCAAAAGCTTCACGTATTTTAGCTAATACAATTCTTTTATTGACATCATTTTCTATTACTTGAGAAATGTCTTCTCCTTGTTTGGTATATGGGATAATCATTATTTTGGGTTGGACTGTAGCTGTCTGCGCCCATGCCATACTACTGAGAAATACTGCCAGTAGTAGTATCATAATTTTTTTCATACGCTCTGTTTTTATAAACCGAATTTTCTTATAATTCCATTGTTTTCAAGATAAGTTCTCAATTGGTTCACTCTTATGCAGACATCTAATGTTATACATTTTTGTTTTAATGCGTTTTTCCCGTAGGGAGTAACTATGATAGATGATTCTACAAAGTTTTGATATTCTTTACTGTAAAAAGCATCAAAGAACTTCTTGTATTTGTTTTCGACTACGGCTTTATCTTCTTGTACAAGAGGCATACTGTGTTGAGTTTTCTGCGTTCCTACAAAAAGTAAAGTCTTTATTGCGGATAACTCTGCATCCATTGAGGCAATAGTAGCCTTTTTCCCATAACCGACACAACGCATTGAAACAGCATCTTTTGTTGCGTTTAATACGCTTACTTGATATTGTGCTGAAACTTCAAGTATAGCGGTCAACATTATTAGGCATATTATCAGTATTTTCTTCATCTAAACCGTTATTTTATAATAAGAGAACATTTGATTTGCTTATTTGCATTAAAGTTTTCGTAGATTGCCTTACCTTCTTTTTTACTAACCTTACATTCTGAATAGGCTTCTCCTTTTAATGCTGTCACAGTAACAATTCCCAAAGTAGTAGGTAGAATTTCTCCATCAAGAATTTCAAGCACCTCAACATTGAATTTATCCCCTACTTTTATCCCATGCTTTTTACCCGCTTTTATCAGGATAATTTCTGCCACACCATTTTTTTCTTTCACAATCTTCATAAGTTTAGCTGTAATGGGGAAGTTTATCCTAAAATATTCAGCCATTCTATCTTGTAAAGACATCATAGCCATTGTAACGGCACTTTCCGGAGAAAGGCACTCATCGCTTGCTTTTCCTTCAAAACTGGTTGCTTCCGTACTCAACCCCGTTGCCACATCCACAATCTTCATTTGAAAAGCGACACTTGCCTTATAACCTCTTATTGTTCCATCTCCATTTTTCATACGGTAAACGGGTATCTTGACAATCTCTCCGGTAATCATTTTTTCCGCAGCAACAGCAACATCTTGCTCTACAAGATTATCACTATCAATAAACGCCTCGCTTTTTTGTAATTCCAATTCTTGTGTTATTTTTTCCCGACTGGTACGGTCAACTACTCTGAAACGTTTACTATTGGTAAGCATTTCCACAACCTTTTCTGTCACCAATCCAGTATAAGGGCTATTTTCTTTACAAGAAAATTCTGCGACACCGACTACTTGGCGGTCATCATCATTTGACTGCGCATACCCTTTAAAGATACACGCAGTCATAATGATTGTAATAATAACAAATCTCATAATCAATGCCAGATTATAGATTTTTACCCGATTTCAGAGTTTCGATAATTGTATTAACAGCCTTTACTTGAGCTGCACTTTCTTCCACTAAAATTGGAGTTGCGGTATTTCCAAATTCTACTACGGCTGTTGCAGCCTTGGCTGTTTTTGCAGCTTTTGCAGCTTTCATGGGATTCTTTTGCTTGGATGCCTCTTCTATCATTTTCTTTGCCTCGTCAGCAGCCGCTTGAACTTTATCCGTTGCAGCTTTTATGCTTGCGGCTTCTCCTGCTACAGTCGCTGCAAATGTTACCCATTCATCAAGAGTAGGTTTAGTAATTGTAACATCTGTTACACCATCTTGAGTTTCACCAATTTCTCGTTTGTACATATTTTCCAATTGTACACTGTTGGCAATCGCCAAAACTGCGGCATTCTTCACTGCATCCCCATAGCCATCCACATTTGCACTTCCTGATGTCTTGTAATCATTACACAATGCTTGCAATTTTGCAGCGCGTTCCTTACTTTTCTGAATGTCGTCCTTGATTTGAGCGTTGGCGGAGCATACCATCATGAAAAGAGACATGAGCATTAATACATATTTTTTCATAAAAATAACTATTGTGCCTTTAGAAACCCGATAAGGCGATTTTTTTGCTTAAAAATTTTGATTACATAATAAAAAACGTGGGCTTCCACATCCACTTGTCCGCTTCTGAGGTCCTGAGAAAACCTTGTTGGTGAACGAATGGAGTGTCTGCCCACGCCAATATGTTGCACGTTCCCATAAAAGTGTGCGGAGAGCATTATATACTCTCACTGCACACTCCGGGATACAATTTAACATACCCGTAGCATTCACTTCAGACATTGTCCATGACCAACAATTCGAAATTTCTCAGGTTTCAGAAAGCCACAAGACAAAGCATCAATGACGCTTTTATATTATGTAATATCTCGCCCACCCATCGTTGTTAATTCCACGGCGTGGACGACATAATGCAAATATACTTAAGTTCTATCATTCAAGCAAAAGAATATGGAAAAAGATACATCCGAATTTTGTTTTTCTCAGAAAAACTTCTTATTTTTGCTTCGTTAAAGAGTTGTTTGACAGCATAGCAACGCAAAACGCTGAAATTCGCACGGTTGCTAACTCGTTACCGCCACTTCTCAAATACTTTGCTAAAAGTTTATTTCTCAATAAGTTAAGTCTAACTGACAAAAATCTAAAATAAGAACTCTCCGGAACGCCTCCAATAACCTGTGACATTTTTGTCTTTATCTTAAGTATTATACAGGGAAAAACAAAAATGTCACAGAGCTACTAATCAATTATTTATCCCTCAAAAGTCCTCTTTTTTAAGAGAAGTTCACAAAAAACTATAGGACGTTTTTATCTTTCTCTATGAGAAAACTGCACTTTTCCTGTAACAAACAAGATATCAGCACATTAATTACTTATTCCTGGATAGTATCTATTTTTACTTAAGCAATCATTCAGACAGACTTGTGCAACTGATTGATTACACTTCTGCAACACGACAGTTACACAAGTGCATCACATGAATAGATGAAGAAGAAATGACTAAATAGATAAGGAGAAATCATTAATTCATACGGAAGAAACAAGTAAATCGTCCTCATGATTTCGCTCAATGAACCATAAAGTTTTGCCCGCTATTGCAGTAAAATTGAAATGAGAATCAATTAATTGAATGACACCGACTATCATTTCTCTTTATTATTACACCCAAATTATAAAACAATATTATTTGCTTTACAAATATTTATTACTACTTTTGTCACATGCTTACTTTCGCTTGTAGAAAGAAAGCTTTTAAATTTTGTATTGAGAACGGTTATTTATTGCACTCACCATAGAATCCACTAATTTTATCCACGAGTGACAATGAGTGACGGGTCTCGCGCACAATTGTATATAAACTTTGTTATATACCAAATTGGGCGTGGGACTATCACTTATGTCGTGGAAGGGTCGTAGTGGATACCTATGGTGGCATAAGTAGATAGTTTCCACGTCCTCTTTTTTATAAATCACGCACCAACAGGAAACTGATGCGGCAACCTGACAAAACATGCAATCAGATTTCAAAAAGGACATTATTCGGTTAATGCAATCCACTAAACTCCTTCAGTCTCCACTCTCCGAATTATCGGAAGAAGAAAAAGGAATTGCTTATAACCTGTTGAACCGTTTGGTTGACGGAGCTGTCGATGAAAATTATACCATGCTGGACTATATGCAGATGGCACGTCTTTATTATAATCTTGGGGAACTAAGTAACAATTTATTTGGAGAACAAGACAACCCGCATTATAAAAAAGCTATTCAATATTTAGCCAAAGGAGGTATTGACCTGAGTATGAATAAATGGCTGGAACTAATCAGTTTGCGTGCAATTGAATAAAGATTATTATCCAAGAGAATAGATGATGCTCACTCCCCCAAGAAGAGATGTTCAATACATTTATTAATAAAAGAGACCATTCAATAATCCTAACCAGATTAAATATGTGGAGGTAGCAGACTGAAGGACTGCTTGTGAAAGTACTCCTTCCCGTCTGTCTCTCAAAGAGGATGCCCACAGTTTCCCCACAGGCATCCTCTTTTTATTTTATATATCAATGCTTTACATGAAGCACATTTTAAAATGAATGCATCCTCAGTCGCTTATCAACCAGCATTCCGTCTTTCAAAGTCAGTTCAAACTTCACTTTCCGTTTCGCTTTCAGTTTCAGTATGAACAAATCTTCCGAACCTTCGAGTGATTCCTGTTTTCCCATATTGACGAAAGTAGGATAGAGAGATTTCACGCCATTCGTATGCAATCGGTCGTAAGTCAGGTTCTCCATGGCTTTCATGTTCAACGGTTCCACACCTACAAATTCATAGTCATTCTGGTCGTAAGGCAGAGCAAAACTAAGGGCATTCACCGACTTCAGCTCATTGCCTTTCACACGGATTTCAACGATTTCGTCCTTTTGATACAGCTTCTTCGGAGTACTGATGGACAGAGAACCCGATACTTTCTCCGTAGCTTTCCTGTCGACACCACCGTCAAGTTGAGTGGCCACGACAGAAATGTCATAGGCATCTATCAAGTCATTCAGGTTGATGTCTCCCTTGCTGATGTATCCTTCGAAGTCCGAATCTCCGCGACGCAGGCCCGTGTAGTTCATATACGAAATCAGGTCGTTGCGGTCGATCTTGCCATCATTGTTGATGTCTCCTTGCAGATAACTTGCCGTTCCCGGTACTTTGAATACATACAGCTCACGACCGGAACCATAATTGCCTACACCTGCCGTAATGCTGAGTTTGATGTAACGTGCCGTAGGATGAGCGGTAAACTCAAAGACTTTCACGTCAGCATCCCGCTTCCAGTCGAATGCTCCGGCTTCCGTCCAGTGTTCCTTGTCCATGCTGTAAGATACGGAACCTTTCAGCAGTATACCGTTTCCGGCATCCGTACGTGGCAGATAATGGAATTTATCCAGTTGGTTAACCGTTTTGAGGTCGATAATCAAATCGAACGGAACTGCACTTACATTATACTTCGTGTGCCAGTTATCTCCGGATTCTGCAAAGTCGAACAAGCGGTTCACACCGGCTCCGCCTTGTGCAGCTGCCGTTGATTCTCCTTCAATGCCCTGAATAGCAAATTCCAACGGGTTCGTCTTTGTCTTCACCTGGAGTTCCGCCCAGTCGGAAACGCCGTCTTTATTGACTGCACGGAGTTTGAAAGAATAGGGGGTATCCGCTTCCAGATCTTCAAACAGCAATTCCGTATCACGTATGGTAGTATAAAGCATTCCGTTAAACTCGATTTCGTAGAAATCAGCATTAGCCAGTTTGTCCCAAGTAGGTTTCAAGGTATATGCTTCTCTATTTTCTTCCGTTATACGGAAATTCTGCGGGGCAGTCAGCACCCCTGTCGATACACGATGGCGGTCAGCCGGTTCGAAGCGGAAACCTTCCATGTTCAGTACCACCTGATTGGCGGTCACATCGACAGACGCTAATTTAGCATGCACCAGCGGATTCTTTGTGATGACTACTTTTTCAAATTCGCTGCCTTTGGTTGCAAACTTATTCAAGTCAGGGGCAGCTTCATACCAGTACACATTCTCACCTTTACGATAATCTTCGGGGGTGTTTACTTCTGTCAGTTTTACCGTCTTGTTATTGATCCGGGCAGAAAGTTTCTTCGGTTTCTCTGTGACGTTGATACGCAGTTCCGTCCTTTTTTCTTTCACAAAGCCGTCAAAGTTTCCGGCAGTCGGGTGAATGGTAACGGTAAGGCGGTTCTTTTTATCTACGTTGGACTCGATGATAGTGGAAACTGACTGTTCGCGTTTGTAGGCTTCGGTCACACCATCGTCATCGTATTCCACGGTTGCCATGTGTCGGTTCGGGTAAAGTTCGTAGATACGGAGGGAGGGATCTATCTCGCTGACATTATTATTGGGATGAGTCATGGGAATAATCGCTCCGCTTTTTACAAATACAGGCAACTTCCAAATAGGTGTTTCAAAATTGTTGAGGATACAGTTGCCTTCGTATTTCTCACCGGTGAAATAATCAATCCATGTACCTTCGGGCAGATAGATGCCGTTACGGATATCATTGCCTTCCTTATCGGCTTTGGTTGCCTGATAGACAGGTGCTACGAGAAAATCCGTACCGTACATATACTGGTAACAGGTAGCCGTACCATAAGTATACGGATTCGGATAGTCCAGGAACATGGCACGGATCAGCGGCATTCCGTCTACCGCTTCCTTGGCAAAGCTATAAGCGTAAGGCATCAGTTCGGATTTCAGTTTCAGATACATGCGGTTAATGGATGTAGCCGGTTCGCCTAAAGCATGGGGGTACTTTTCGTTGGCTCCCCAGCCATCCATATTCAACTGCATAGGAGTAAATGTTTTCCATTGGAAATCACGTATATTGACTACTTCGTTTTTTCCACCGAAGATACCGTCCATATCCGAACAAATGTTCGGCTGGCCGGACAGACCGGAACCGATATAGGTCGGGATGTGGAAACGGATATATTCCCAGACACCGCCTGTCTGGTCGCCCGACCAGATTCCGGCATAGCGTTGCGTGCCTGCCCAGCCATCCAGAGAGATGATAAATGGACGGGCATCACTGCCATAATAAGGCATAATATGTCCTACGTCCGCCACTCCATTCAATCCGAAGGAATAACCGGCTCCTACCCATGCCACGTCAGTTTTCAGTACACGCACGCCGGCATCACGGACTTCTTTCACGATATCACGCTGCAACAAGGCACTTACACCTTCTTTCGGATGCAAGTCCGACTGTGTCCAGAGCCCTATTTCCACACCGTTTTTGCGGGCATAATCTCCGAGACTTTTCAGATTGGCAATATTGCCGTCCAGTGTTTCCGTCTGTCCGTATCCGGCTCCGTAACCGTCATTCGGAAGTAACCATCCGAGAGGCATATCCTGATTCTTGTAACGGTCGATCACAGCACGTGCCGAAAATTGGTAATTGTTCTTTTCGCCGTTCAGAGACTCTTTGATACCGCCATTATCTTTCTGGCTTTCCTTATAACGCTTTCCGTCTTCAAAGAGAATTCCTTTTTCGTCTTCCTTCCAGTAGTCACGATTGTAGGCGTTGAGATGTCCTTCGTAAAAACCGAATTTGGGCAACAGAACGGGGTTCCCCGTCAACTGATAGAAATCATTCAACAAGGAAACGGCTCCGTCGTTGACCATATAAAAAATATCAAGGTAAGAAGAATTGTGAGATAGTTTCACTTTGTTTTTTTCTGTTGCTCCAAAGTCGTACCCGCCTTTTTTGAAAGTGTACCACATCATTCCGTAGCCATTGGTGGACCAGTAGAAAGGAGTAGGAGAGGCCACTCCGCCATCTGTCCAGCTATTCTGGTTTTCGATGGCAATGACTTTGCCTTTATGAGAGAAGCGTCCGTTTTGCACACCACCTCCATAGAAGTATTCTTCGGGATTCTCTTTCAATGTCACGGTCACTTCTTTAGGACCGAATGCTACCGGAGCGACTTCTTCGATGACGCATTTATTTGTCAACAGATTAAAGACTTTCATCAGTCCGGTCTGCTTATTCAATTCAATCCGTACTCTGGCGGTAGTCAGGGTGATATCTCCTCCTTTCTCTTCCACCGTCAGTCCGGAAACTTTGCGCCGGGGCTGGTCGACAAGTATCTGTGCTTCCGGCTTTGCCTCGGGATCACGAATGACACCGCCGGAATTGTCCTGAAAGACACGGAAAATATTTTCTCCGTAAAAGTCGATAGTCATCCGTTGCCGGTTTGAGAACAATACATCAACCGTCGTCGGATTTATTTTCTCCGCACGGAGAATGCCCGATGTCTGTTCCTGCCGGACGGCTGCCGAAGAAACGTCACTCTGATCCGAAGTTACGGATGCTTGTATAGATAAAAAGGAAAACAAAGATAAAAATAGTAAAACGGCAATATGCCTGAAATGTCGCAAATAGAAGGGGGTTTCTTTTTTCATGATTCTATTTATTAAGTATTAGACATTAAGATTGTTAATATCAGATTATAAAATATTACTCGTTCGGTGATAAATACACTTTATCTTCCAGTTACCCTAAAACGGGAGCTGTTTTATTATTATTTATTCACAAATCCCATCAGGATAAGTGGAGGGCAATAGCATGGCACTTTATTCGGGTAACAAGGTGACAGGCATTCAGGAAATACCTGCCAAGATAAAAGACTAAATTCGTGTGTTTCATAATATTAGTTGTTAGGCGTGTTAAAAAATGATTCTCAGGTTAAATTGTCAATAGGATGCCGTTGCCGGAATTCCCGTTTCTTTTATCAGATCCACAATCCGGTCCAGCTCTTCGTGAGTGGCTTTCTGCAGATCATGGTCGGGAGTTTCCCGGTCAATCGTATAGATCATTACTTGCCTCGGGGCAATCTCTTTGACTGCTTCCAGCCAAGGAAGTACAAACTCATCGGATGTGTTATTCATATCTTTTCCCAGATAACTTCCTTTCAGAAACATGGTCTGAATAATACAGTTGCCCTTGAATTCTTTCATCTTTTCGATAATCTTCCTTACGGAATATTTTCCATTGGGACGATCGAGGAGATGAATATATTCTTCGTTTACCGTATCCAGTTTCAGGATATTGTTATCTATCTTGTTCAGTGCATCGAATACGGCAGGGCGGTCGATAAATGTGGAATTACTCAATACACTTACTTTTGCTTTCGGAAAATAATGATCCCGAAGTGCCAGTGTATCTTCTATGATTTCCGGAAAATGAGGGTGAGCAGTCGGTTCACCGTTTCCGGCAAATGTCAGAACATCGGGAGCAGGACCGTTCTGCTGCATATCTTTCAGCTTTTCTTCGAGAGCGGTACGTACTTCTTCACGAGCAGGCAGATGTTTTTTCGGACGATGGTCGGCATTGAAGCCACATTCACAATAAATGCAGTCGAACGAGCAAACTTTACCATCTTCCGGCAATAAGTTGATTCCCAAAGATACGCCCAAACGGCGGGAATGAACAGGGCCGAAAATGGGGGAAGGAAAAATAATAGTCATTTTATTTACGATTTGACGATTTAGTATTAACAATTAAATGTACACTATTCAGATATTCTCCTATGCAGGGCAAAGATACTTCAAAACTTAATACGAAGTTGCATTTGTACGTCTGCTTTTTTATTTCCCTGTATTAAATCGTTGCCGGAACCTATTTCATTCCGGTCGAGATAGATCGTTTCTCCGAACTTAGTTATCAACATCCAATGTTCATTCAGTTCATATCTCAGACGGACGGCACAACGGAATCCACGCCCCTGGAAGGACGGAGTGTAAAATGTATAAAGCAATCCTTTCTCTGATACATAAACACGCGAGTCATAATCGTCTGTAGAAAAATAACTGCCTTGAACGTCAGCAAACAGCCTGGTCCAAGGCAGTTGGGAGGATATCATTTGTGTAACTTGATATCCTTTACTAGCAGCCCTGTCTTGAGAATGAAAATGGTTGTAATCTAAAGTTGTACGACTGCTAAACACATCTCCCCCAAAATAGTTCAAACGATATCGGAGTTGGTGATGAAAAATAGGAAGCGTTAGTTTTTCTTTGCTATCTGTCAAGTCACGTTCTTTCTGTTTATATCGATATTTTAAGTACATCGTCAGATGACTGTGCGGAGTAAACGTAGCCTGAAACAATCCGTCTACGCCATGGGAAGGCTGGCTGATCCGGTATTTCTTCCACGGGAAAGAAAACAGATCGAAGGAAGCAAAGAAGTGCCAGTGCCGAAAAGGAGAGGTTTCCAATCCCAGATAATACCCCTGTTCATTCTGAACCGTACTTCCTTCCCCAAAAGAATGGGCGAACATAGCCCAATAATTATATGAATAGTATCGTTGTACGATCATCAACTGAGTTCCTTCCACCGGTGAATACTGAAGACGGTTCAAAGTAGCACTGCCTTGTTTTCCCATAGCCGTCTCTCCTTGAAAAGAAAAACGATGCCAGCGACAGGCATAGTCTATCCCCAAATTGTAGAACTGATTTCCATGAATGTTGTATTGGGAATAACCTGTTAATTGCGGTTCATAAGGTCGGTTGAAAACATAGTAAATTCCGGTGATACCCAGACGGATACGGTTTTGTTGATAACTTACGTTTCCACCGGTCAGCTGCATGGTGAATAGATTCTTCTTATCGGCTTCTTTCTGACTGCGGTGTAGTCCGGTTTTGTAGATAGAAGTTATTTCGCCATCGGTCAGCACACCGTCCAGCGAACGGTGTGAGTAAAAGCCGGATACACTCCATTGTTTTGTAATGCTTACAGTTGCCGCCGCTCCCCGAAAATAATTAGTTTCGTCAGTAGAAGAATGTTTCTTGATTCCTCCGCTGCGGGTGTTGAAAGAAGAGGCATATACGGTCTTTCCCAGTAAGTAATCCGTGCTAATCACCAGCCCCTGTCCGAAACTTAACCGATAGTTACCAACAGACAATGTTTTTAACCGCCCACAATCTTTGAGTAAGAGATAAAAAGAATAATAATCATACCCTTGACGATTGTGCAGAGCAAAGAAAGGTTCTCCGGCATCCTTCTCCGCAACGAGACCTGCATAGAGCTGGTCGCGATAACGGAAAGCATACTTAACAGAGTTATAAACAGAAGGTCCCAAATAGGTATGTTCATAACCTTTCCGCTTGTAAAACGGTATATCTATGCGAGTTAGAACTTCATTCTTCCCATACTTCATAGCGCTTTTCAACATAGTTTTCCACCGAAAAGGCGACTCATTGTTAATAGCTTTGATACATACGAAAGGCAATAGATACTGAATGGTCTGCCTGTCCATATCCTCTATTAACTGAAGTTCATAAAGGGTCTCCATTTGCCCGTGCACATATATATAGGCCAGCAGATGTTCAATCTGAATATCACTGAGAAAAGGAAATTGTTCCAGTTGTTGACGGGTAGCCCGGTTTAAATCTACAGGTTCGTGAAGACGGACGGACAGTTCTTCCAATTCATTCTCCCAGTTGGGTTCATTAACAGCATTATCAACACTATTATTAACAGATAAATCTTCAAAAATATCTTCTATAATACTTTGAGAAGGGTTTTGAGCACTACAAGCAGGAATAATGAACAGGCTGTTTATAATACTTATCAACCGAAATAGTTGAGTAGTTTTCATTAATAAATTATTTGTTTGTACCTTACGTTTTTACAGACAAGGGCGCAAAGATACTTTAAATAGGTTAACGTCTAAAAGAAATATCTGAATAATAAAATTTTAATTCTATTTTTGTAATGTGAAAAGGAGGCTTAACATAGTAATAATGATGGCGTTTGCTATGGTCTGTTCATCGAAGATACAGGCACAGGACAAGCAAAGCATCAACGGATACCTGGTTCCTATGTGTATCTACAACGGAGATACCATTCCATGTATCCAGTTAAGAACTGTTTATATCTTCCGCCCACTTAAATTCAAGAATGAAAAAGAACGTCTGGAATACTATCGGCTGGTACGTAACGTAAAGAAGGTATATCCTATCTCCAAAGAAATTAACCAGGCTATCATCGAAACTTACGAATATCTTCAGACATTACCCAACGAGAAGGCACGTCAGAAACATCTGAAACGTGTGGAAAAAGGATTGAAAGAACAATATACCGCACGGATGAAGAAACTCTCTTTTGCACAGGGTAAACTCTTGATTAAATTGATAGACCGACAAAGTAATTCCACCAGTTATGAACTGGTGAAAGCCTTTATGGGACCTTTCAAAGCAGGATTCTATCAGACGTTCGCTGCACTGTTCGGTGCCAGTCTGAAAAAGGAATATGATCCGTTGGGAGAAGATAAACTGACGGAAAGAGTCGTGCTGCTGGTAGAGAACGGACAAATCTGATTCACCTTGTTATAAGTTATAAGGTTATCAACGTCCTTATTAACCATCATATTTCTATTAAATCTAATTCCACTATCACCATAGGAAAATTACCCCGCTTTATCTGACTTTCAGGGTATTAACAGTTGACTTCTCAGGTGTTAATACACTGCATGACAAGTATTAACAGCTGAGAAGTCAGCTATTAATAGCTGTGATGCCATCTGATAACAGCTTGAAACAGGATGGTTAATAAACACTGAATCAATCAGACTCATCTAAGAGTAGGTTGCTACAATACTCTCTTATCGTCCCACACAATTATGAACAGAAAAAGAATATTGATTAATAGCAAGTTAACTACGATATCAACCACTTATTAACTAATTATTAACCGACTGATTTTATACTGTCAACGCAGCTTTTTGAACAAATCCCAGATGACAATACCCGTTGTTACAGACACGTTCAGAGAATGCTTGGTACCATATTGGGGAATCTCGATACAGCCATCCGAATGATCAATCACTTCCTGTTGCACCCCTTTCACTTCATTTCCCATTACGATAGCGTATCTTTTCGTCTTGTCCAGTTCGAGTTGATCCAACATAATGCTGCCTTCCGCCTGTTCTATCGAATAGACAATATATCCTTCTTTGCGGAGGTTATCAACAGCATCAACAGCGTTATTAACATACTCCCAGTCAACAGTGAACTCTGCGCCCAAAGCCGTCTTATGCATTTCGGGGTGGGGAGGAGTAGCCGTTATTCCACACAGATAGATACACTCGATACGGAAAGCATCCGAGGTACGAAACACGGAACCTATATTATGCAGGCTACGAATATCATCCAACACTACTACCAGAGGCAGTTTTTCTGCCTGTTTAAACTCTTCGGCACTGATACGGTTCAGCTCTGTTATTTTCAGTTTTCGCATACGTTCTTCCTTCTATTACATTTCGGTTGCAAAGGTAGTTCTTTTCTGTTAACAGAGGTGTTGATAACGGTTTAAAACCTGTCAAAACAATCGGGAAAGAATTTGAAAAATAATTCTTGCATTATTCAAAAGAAGGTATAAGGGACACTCCTTATGAACATTCCAAAAAACTAAGCCTAAACTTTCTATGCATCCATCAACATATTTTTCAGCACTTATCTGCCTGTTTATATCCATAAAGTTTTTAACTTTGCACTTTATCAACAGGGAGTTAATAGTATTCTCCCATTTGACAAGGCTTACATTGATAATGAAGATAATAAATAGTAAATCTTCTGCTTTACATCCGTTCATAACGGACTCATAAAACAGAAGGATAGACTAATAACTTATCCGGCAAGGAAAATCGTATTTATTTGCTAACATTATTAACAGGCTATCATCACTAACAAAGGATTTTTTTTTAAAAGGAAGAAATAAAAGAATATTATTATGAATAATCTCATAAAGGCTATTAAGGAGCTGAAGAAAGAAAAGAATGCAATCATTCTGGGGCACTACTACCAGAAGGGTGAAATACAGGATATCGCTGATTACGTTGGTGACAGTCTGGCGTTGGCCCAGCTGGCTGCCAAGACGGAGGCGGACATCATTGTGATGTGTGGCGTTCACTTTATGGGTGAGACGGCGAAAGTGCTTTGTCCGGATAAGAAAGTACTGGTGCCTGACATGGAAGCAGGGTGTTCGTTGGCGGACAGTTGTCCGGCGGACCAGTTTGCGCAGTTTGTCAAAGAGCACCCGGGGCATACCGTTATTTCATACGTTAACACGACAGCTGCTGTGAAAGCGGTAACGGATGTGGTGGTGACTTCCACCAACGCACGGCAGATCGTGGAAAGTTTCCCCGAAGATGAGAAAATAATCTTTGGTCCGGACCGGAATCTGGGAAATTATATCAACTCAGTTACGAACAGGAATATGTTGCTTTGGGACGGAGCCTGCCATGTGCACGAACAGTTCTCGGTGGAAAAGATTGTGGAACTGAAAGCGCAGCATCCGGAAGCGTTGGTTCTGGCACATCCCGAATGCAAAAGTACTGTGTTGAAACTGGCAGATGTGGTAGGATCTACAGCTGCACTGCTGAAGTATGCAGTGAACCATCCGGAAAATACGTATATTGTGGCTACCGAATCAGGTATCTTGCATGAGATGCAGAAGAAGTGTCCCCAAACAACGTTTATCCCTGCTCCGCCGAACGATAGTACCTGCGGATGTAACGAGTGTAGCTTTATGCGGTTGAATACGTTAGAGAAGCTCTATGAGTGTCTGAAGAATGAGTCACCGGAGATTACCGTTGATCCTGAGATAGCGGAGAAGGCGGTAAAGCCTATTCAGCGGATGCTGGAGATTTCTGCAAAGTTGGGATTATGATAGGATATACAAACGGTACCTTCCAATACATCAAACGGTACCATCCAGTATGTCGGAAGGTACCGTTTAATGTATTGAAGTGTACCATTCCGTGCATCAGATGGTACCGTTCTTTGAGATGTAATTATCTCATTTAAATTTCATTCATAGCGATATTAGTTTTCTGCTTCCAGACGGATAACGAATCCACCGCCTTTTGCCATATCCATATTCAATATAGTTTTATTATCCACTGTTCTTTTCTCTACCATATATTCTTTAGGTTGCTCATAGGAATTTGGAGCGTCTTTAAAGATAGTTGCCTGATAGGAGAGATTGTCTTTCAGGAAGTTGAGGTTTATTTCCGTGGAACGGGCATCCCAGTTGGTCATTCCGCCCACATACCAGTCATTGCCTTTTTGTTTGGCTGTCACGATGTATTCGCTTAATTTTGCTTGCAATGGCAAGGTCTTATCCCATACGGCAGGAACTTTAGAAAGGAAGTCGAGCACATCCGGATATTTATTGTATTCGGTCGGTGAGTCGCACAAATAAGCCATCCATTGATCGTAAATAACAAACATGGATAATTCGTGCGAACGTGTTCCCATGCTCATAGGCGGAGTATTATCTATATCCATTGGTTTGAATTCACTTTGAGTGACACTTCTCATCGATCCCGGAGTGTAATCCGCCGGTCCTGCCAATAAACGGATGAACGGGAAACGGGTGTGATATTCGGGAGTTAACGTCTTTTCCCAGAAGTTACATTCCGCTCCTCTTACAGCTTCATAATTCAATATGTTGGGATATGTACGATGCAATCCGGTAGGAACGGGACAGCCATGGAAAACAGCTACCATTTTCTTTTCCGCCAGACGTTCGGCAAACTCTTTTCCCCATCGCATAGCTATCTGGTCATTTCGTTCGAAGAAGTCGATTTTTGCTCCGGATACTCCGTAACTGTGCATTTTTGCGATCCAGTCGCTGGGATTTTCTTTGGCACAACTGGCCCATGTCCAGACGATAATCTTCACATTCCTTTCTTTGGCGTATGAACATAGTTCTTTCAGATAGTCTTCGGACCATCCAGCATCTAAAGTCATATATTCGATATGATTCTTTGAAGCCCAGTCTACGTAGTATTTATATAACTGGAACGATAGCTGCTTATTTCCACTGGGGAAGTCAACCCCTTCCAGAACTGCTTTATGCCACCATTCCCATGCACTTTTGCCCGGTTGAATCCAGGAAGTATCGGTCAGACGGCAAGGATCGGCCAGTTTATATACCAGTTCATTATTCAACAATGATTTATCTTCTTCCGAGACAATGATTACCCGCCAGGGAAAGCTACGGTTTCCGTCCGTTTTTGCAATGTAATTTTCTCTGGAGATAACCAGATGATTGGAGTACCAGTAATAAGGATTTGACGGATCGGAATCCATTGTTTCTTTCGGGTAGTTAGCCCACTTTCCCCGCATGGAATTGTAGCCGTTGGATTCCATGTACAGAGCCGGATAATCATAGGTATTCGATTCTGTAATGACTACTTTATAGGGAGAATCGGGATATTCGTATAATACCGGAGAAACAGCGAAATGTTCGTAAGGTATTTCCAACGGACCTTTGTACACTTTATAGAGCCTTTCGAAGTTCCTGTATCCCTGATGTATCTGGTGGGTGCGACCGGACTGGTCTGTTTCGCCGGAATAATTAGCATCGCATTCCGGATAATAGATAGTCGGAGTAGAAGCGAAATTGAAAATGGCATCTTCACTGATAATCGTTATTTCTCCGTCCAGACGGGTAACGAACTGATAGGCTACTCCTTCATCATAAGCACGTACCACGAGATCGTAGTTATCAGTAAAAGAAATGGTCAGTTCATTATAAGCATCCTGTAATACTTTATTTTTCCCGACAGGTACGTCGATGGTCTGATCGACTTTTCTTTTCTTAGCCGACTTTACACTTCCGTTACCGATTACTCTGCCGTCAGCCAGATGTAAGCCGATGGAAGAGGGGAGTATCAGTTGTGTATGATCGTACCATACTTCATATTGGGTACCGTTGTCTATTTTCAGTTTAATCTTCAGTTTTCCGTCAGGAGAAACAGTTTCGTATTTCTCAGCCTGTAGTGTACAGCTCAGAGAGAATAAACAAAGGAGTATTAAATAACAGATTTTTTTCTTATCCATATGATTCGGTTTTAGTCAATGACAGATAGTTTGTTTATTTATGAGTTTGTTGTAACTTGTCTTTCAGAACGGAAACGACTTGGGCAGCTAAAGCTGAATATCCTGCATCGACCGGGTGTGTTCCGTCTCCGCCTGCATAATATTCGGGATGATCGATGACCACTTTCCATAAGTCATTCACCTCTATGCCGGCACGATTGATATGTTTCAGTGCAATTTGGTTACGGACTTTTAATCGTTCGGTGATGGGAGCAAATTCTTTCATACCTTCTCCAGTGCGGACAGGAGTGGTAGTTGCCCAGATCAGTTTTGCTTTAGGGGCATATTTACGGATGACTTTGATTAATTGAGGGAAACTTTTATCATATTCTTCTTCGGTATAATCGAATCCGTGCAAGCCATTATTGAAATGGATAACATCGAACTTGGTGTTTTTGAGTATCACTGCCAGTTCGTCGATTAAAGCCGGATCTCCTACACTTTTCGAATTGGAAAGCCGTCCTACATATGCCTTTTCTTTCAGTGCTTCTTCTACTTTTCCGTAATATCCGCGTGTGATGGAATTACCGATAAGCAATACATGGGGAAGGTCTGTTTTGTTGGCTCCGGGAATCCAGATGTCAGACCATTCGATATATTCGCGTGCAATCTTTTGTTGGGCAAATACGGGGATACACAAAAACAATAGGATGAATGTAATTACGTGTTTCATGATAATTAGAATAAATGAATAAATTTGATGTGTCAAAAGTAGTCAAGAATAAGCTGGAAAGTATATATAAACAGAGCAAAAAATGAAACATTTGCAGCAAACGGTTTATTTCCGCGTTTTACAGTATCTATTTTTAATCTGACTGTGATGATAGAGAAATGCGGAGAATACCGTTCTTTATTTAGAATCAGTATCTCCGCATTTACAGTATTGAGGTGACTATTAATACTATCAGCCTGCCTTCTTATGGAACAATTATAGTTCCGCTGTCTTTTGCAAACAGATATTATCAGAAGATTTGCCGACCATGAAATGGTATGTTCCCGAAGGTGTATAGAATTGTTTCTTCTGGTCATCCCACAGACGTAATTCTTCTTTCGGAATTTCTATGGATATTTGTTCGGTAGCTCCTTTCTTGATGTGCACACGTTTAAATCCTTTGAGTTGTTTCAATGGAGTCTTGATTCCCTGATCGGGGAATTTCACATATACTTGAGCTACTTCGTCACCATTGTATTTACCACTGTTCTTTATAGAGAAGTTTAAAGTAACGTTTTGAGTATCTTGCTTGATATTCAAATTGCGGTAATCAAATTTAGTATAGCTGAGTCCATAGCCGAAGGCATACAAAGGCTTGCCTTCGAAATACATATAAGTACGGTTGTTCTTTACATTGTAATCATCAAAAGCAGGAAGATCTTCAATGCTGTTGTAGAAAGTCAACGGCAGGCGACCAGCCGGGTTATAGTCTCCAAACAGAACTTCAGCGATAGCCGTTCCACCTTGTTCTCCCGGATACCAGGCATCAATAATAGCCGGAATATGCTGATCCATCCATCCTATTGCCATAGAACTGCCGGCAACCAATACAACAATTGTATTCGGATTGGCTTTATAAGCTTCACGGATAAAGATTTGCTGGTCTTTGGGTAATTCAATGGAGTTTCTGTCCTGTCCTTCACGTTCGATGGATTGGTTGATACCCATTACTGCGATGACAACATCAGATTCACGGATAATTTTTGAGGCATCTCCATACATATTCAGCATGTCATACTGATCTGTGCTGGGTACACGCCAATGAAGTCTGGCGATCGCTTCACCTCCATTGTCGAAATATTCGGCTTTCAACTGATACTTCTTTCCTTTCTCCAGTGAGATAGAACCTTTTTCTGTACGTACACTGTGTACATTCCAGTCGTCTATGACCAATTGATCATCGATGTACAACCGGCAACCATCGTCGCTGGTGAAGCTGAACACGTATTCACCGGATATATTCGGAACTAATTCACCTGTCCAGCGAATAGAAAGCGGAGATTTAGGCAGGAACGGGTCCGGAGCCTGATTTTTCGGTTCGAAGTTGATTCCTTTGTCTACACGGGTTTTAGGAGTTCCCTGGAAAGTAGGATTGTCATAATATTCAGCCTTTAGTCCGTTAGGAAGATGGGTCGGAGAAATAAGCTGATAACCTTCTTCCGAAGATACCCATGGTGCATGTACTACTTTTATTTCATTGCCTACCCGGTTGCGGATACCATCCAGCACAGATACCGGAGCATTGACCGGAGTTCCGCTGTAATCACCAAATTCGCAGTTGGCGGCATTGATACCTACCACAGCTATTGACTTGATTTTCTGTGCATTCAGCGGGAGAGTATTTTGCTGGTTTTTGAGCAATACAATACTCTGACGGGCAGCTTCGAGAGCCAGGTCATGATGTTTCTTACAACCTACGATTTCAGGGGACAGGTGATTATACGGATTCTTTTCCGGATCATCAAACATGCCTAAACGCATACGTGCACGCAGTACACGGTAGGCTGCACTGTCTATTTCGGCAGCACTGACCATATATTGTTTGTAAGCGTTTAATAGTGGGTTGGCAAAAACATAGTCTCCACATTCTACATCCAGTCCGGCTTTGATAGCTATCATGGCTGCCGCTTCCGGAGTTTTCACATAACGATGGTCAGTCATTAACAGTCCGGGAGCACCGCAATCGGATACGATGTATCCGTTGAAACCCCAGTCCTGTTTCAATACTTTATTCAATAACCAGTTGTTGGCAGTACATGGCACCCCATTGATGGCATTGTAAGCTGTCATGATGGATTCCGCTTTTCCTTCGCGGATACATTTCTCAAATGCCGGGAAATAATATTCCCTTAAGTCCGTTTCGGTGATAGCTGCATCGCAATAAAAACGATTATGTTCTTCGTTGTTGGCGGCAAAATGCTTGGGAGTAGCTACAGCTTTCAGATAACGCGGATGGTCTCCTTGTAATCCTTTCACAAAAGCGGTACCCAATACTCCGGATAAATAGGGATCTTCTCCATACGTCTCCGGGGTACGTCCCCAACGCGGGTCACGAGCCATATTGACAGTCGGTGACCAGAATGTTAATAAGTCACTGAACTGGTCTTTTTGTTTCTTTCCCCGTTCCAGTTCATTCCAGCGGGCACGGGCTTCGTCCGAAATGACGCCGGCAATGATATGATGTAATTCGGGATTCCACATACTGGCCAGTCCGATTGCCTGCGGGAAAACTGTAAATTTTCCCGGGCGGATGATTCCGTGTAACGCTTCATTTCCCATGTAATATTTATCAATTCCCATACGCTCGATTCCCGGGGAAGTAGCACGAAGCAAAGAGACCTTTTCCTCTATTGTCAGTTTCGATAACAGATCCTGTACTCTTTCGTGTATGGGGGCATTCATATTTTTATATAAATCCTGAGCCTTTGATACTGCCGCCCCTAACTGCATGAAAATTAAAAGTAAAATTAGTTTCTTCATTCTATGTTATTTTAGTGTTATTTATTCGTTTATCAAGTCGAGTGTGACACTGCGTAAAGAACGTATATCGACAATCTCCCATTTTGATTCGCCTTTGAAACGGTATTTGTATTTGAAGTTGAAACGTTGGCGTTTCTTTCCGCCGTAAACATCCGACAATTCATAATTTCCATAATAATCGGGTTGTTCTTCATCGATGGAAGCCACTTCGATAAAGTCTGCGTTGTATGGTTTCATGGTCAGACTGTTGTCCTCGTTCACTGTAACTATGATACCGTTCTTTTTGATGACTTCTTCATTTTTCTCATATCCCTTGATACCGGCAAAGATACGGAATGAGTTTTTCGTAAGCGGGTGGAATGTCTGTGAAGCGGCTGCGTCACGTTGCGATTCCCCTTCTTTCTGTAGCTTTCCGGCAGCATTGTAGATAGTAGATTCGTCAGTACGTGCATAGAGGTTTTTCATCTGTACCTGATAAAGTACCTGAGACTTGTTCGGATTGACAGAATAAGCCGACACACTCTTGATACGCATTGGAATAAGGTAAATCGAGTCGGGTGACAGCCCTTCAGGTTTTACCTGAATCGGCATCACATTATATGTGTCAGGGCTGCTGGCTTTCAAAGTGACTCCCATCTGAGCGATGGAGTAATACTTTGAAGGAAGTTCTTTGGCATACTTTGACTGGTCAATGTCGTACTTTATTTTATTATAATTCTGCAATACTTCCGGAGCATATTCCAGTGTTACGTCCACATCCCGGTCGATTCGAAGGGAACCGCCGCAGTTGATGGAGATATATCCGGTACTTTCTGTTTCGTTGAGGTCGTGCATACCGGTATATACCAGATCGTTGTCACTGATGATACAAATTATCTTTTGTCCCATTTCCTGTTCAAAGTCGAAAGATTCGCAGGCTGTCAGGGCAAGCAATGCCAGAAAATAACCGGCTTTTTTTATCATTGTTTTCATTTGATTATCTGTTTTACTGATGATTCAAAATTAGTTGTTATATCCCGGATTCTGGTCTAGTAATTCTACTTTTCTCAATTCGGATTTGCTGATAGGCAAGAACAACAGTTTTCTGTGTACTACACGGTCACGGTAATTTTTCTCGTCCACAACAGTACGTTGGTAGAAACCACCGAATTCGTTGGCTGCGATGTTGAGGCCCATGATAGGTTCTGAATCCACATCTTCATAAATACCCCAGCGACGTACATCGTAGAACCGGCGTCCTTCACCCAGGAACTCTACCATACGTTCACGCTTGATTTGCTCGAACATTTCCGTAGGACTTTCCAGTTGGGCCTGAGTAAGTCCCGGTAATCCGGCACGGTAGCGTACCTGATTAAACGCTTTGGCCATTTCGTCCACATCACGTGACAAACTGTATGATTCGCCGGTAGGCAGTGTGATGGCATGAGTGGTGGTCAACTGGTTCAATGCTTCGGCATACGACAGCAATATTTCAGCATAACGGATGATAGGGAATCCTTTTTCGTAACGTTCGCTGCTGTTGCCACGCCATGCGTCATAAGAAGAAATGTATTTCTTGATCACATAACCTGTAGGAGTGTAGTTGTCACTACCCACTGTACCTGCATATTTGCCGGCATTACCGTCCATGCAGTATTTCACGGTTTGCAGACGGTAAGAACCGTCGGTAGTCGATGTAGCAGGCCAATAACATCCGTTGAAACCTACGCAGGCGTAGAAACGCATTTCACGGTTGGCATACATCTGCCAGATATTGCCGTTGAGATGATAGTCCGAGAAATCACGAGGTCCGGAAGTAAAGTCGTTAGGGCCTTCTTTATATTCTCCGACTGCCATGGCTTCTTCGATTGTTTTTCCGTCTTCCATACGGTAAGCATCGATCATTTTCTGTGTCAGCCCCATACCGTTGTATCCACCCATATATTGCGGGAACGATTGTTGTGTATATCCTTTTACCTCTTCGGAGATACGTCCCCAGATAACTTCATTATTGTTCTTGAACGGTTCGTCTCCTGTGAACATGTGAGAATAGGACTTGAACGGGTCGATGCCTCCGGCTCCATTCGGGAAGTTTTCTGTAGGAACACCTGCCGGCAGTTGCGGAGTGTTCTGGTCTTTGCTCACTGTGAACAGTTCGTAGACATTCATATCAATCACCCGTTTGCAGGCAGCAGCAGCTAATGCCCATTTTTCTTCGCTATAGTTTTGATTGATGTAATATGCTTTATCGTAAGTACGTTTCCAGTTGCCGAAGTAGAGACGGGCAGTGGATGTTCCGTTGAAAAGCGGTGAAGCGGCATGCAGGCGGAGACGGGCTATCAGCGCGTAAGCGGCTCCCTTTGTGGGGCGTTCAAACTGTGCGATAGAGGCTTTTAACGGAAGGTATGCCGCTGCTGTTTCCAGTTCCGAGCAGATGTATTCTACTGTCTCGTCATAAGTGGCACGATAAGTGTTGTAAGCAGGGCCGTCCAGGTTACTTTCGAATATTTCGTCGCCTACAAGAATTGCAGGACCGCAAGTCATCAGAATATGATAATAGGCGTAACCGCGCAGGAAGTGAATATAGCCGGTATAATTACGGCGGTCGAGTGCTGTCATATCCTGACATTCGTCCATACGTGCCAGCATCAGGTTGGCTTTACGGATTACTTTGTACATGTCACTCCAGACGTTCATACCTCTCAGATTATCAGGATTCACATATCCCAGTGCAAAAGCTGATCCGCGGAAGATGTCGCTGCTCATTACAGTGAAGATATCATCGCCGGCAGTAATGCCCGGTGCATATTCGTGACCGAAGATTCTGCTTTCGTCGGGCAATTGTCCGGCTGCACCCCACAGGTACGCTTCAAAATAACGTTTCTGTGTGAATACGGAATCAAACTTCAGTGTATCGTCGAAATATTGGTCTACGTCCAGGTAATTGCAAGAGCCTAACAGGACGATAAATGCGAAGAGAAGCCCCTTCGATATAATCTGGCTTATTTTGGTTTTCATACGATTCATTATTTTTAGAAGTTAATATACATCTGAAAAGCATAGCGGGCCGGTATAGGATAGGCTCCTCCGTTGTAATATGCCTGTTCCGGATCGAAATGTTTGAATGGGCTCCATACGCAGATGTTGGAAGCTACAAACTGTAAGTCGAGTGACGAAACACCCAGTTGTTTCAGAATCTTGCCGGCACTCAGGTTGTAGTTGAGGTTGATTTCCTGCAAACGCAAGTAGCGGACATTGGCTTTCCAGAACGTAGAAGGCTGTGTACTGTTGTGGTCATTTCCGTAAGAAAGACGCGGGAACATAGCGTTCGGATTTTCGGTGGACGCATCGCCCGATATTTCGCGCGGTGTCCAGCGGTTTGCTTGATTGGCGGTGATAGCCAGTGTATTTCCTGTTTCTCCGGAAGAGAATGGGAGGAATCCGAATGCTTTGTAGCCATCCACACAGAAGTTGTCTACATTGCCTGTTCCTTTGAATAAGAATCCCAGTGTCAGTTTTTTCCAGCGTACTTCTCCACCGAATCCGTACATCAGACGCGGATAGTTCGCCTTGTAAGAAAGAGGCACCTGGTCGTCGGAGTTGATAACACCGTCACCATTCACATCTTTGTATTTGATATCACCCGGGAGTACTTTACGTCCGGCAATTCCGCTCTGGTCGGGACTGAACTTCACATCGTCTTCATCGCGGAACAATCCTAATGCGATGTAGCCGGCATAATATTCGTAAGGTTTGTCTGCTCTTTCCTGATAAGAATATTTTTGGAAAGCTTCTTCCCAGTTTTTCACCATATTGGCTGTGTACGTAAAGTTACCACGAAGGGTAAACGAGAAGTCTTTACCAATATCCTGTGTGAATGAAATGTTTCCGTCGGCTCCGTAGCTGACCATGCTACCCACGTTTCCGAAAGGTTGTTCTGCCAATCCGATATAGTCGGGTACCATCGTGCGTTGTTGGAAGATGTCGTTGCGGGTATCGCGGAAAAAGTCTACTGTAAAGTCTACCTGTTCGTTGAATAATTTTCCTTCAATACCCAAATCCAGTTTGATAGCTTTTTCCCATTGGAGGTTATCGGCACCGACTGACTGCTCCGTTACACCACTGCTTCCGTTCCATCCTTTATTAGCATTTTCATTCATAATAGTTAGATAGGGAAAACGTTTGTTGGTAATACGGTCGTTACCTACCGAACCCCATGATCCTCTGATTTTCAAAAAACTCAACCAAGGCAATGTTTCGCGTACGAAATCATAATTGGTCGGTACCCAACCAAGGGCAACGGAGGGGAAGAAGCCAAAACGACGTCCTTTCTGGAAATTCTCGGAACCGGTATAACCGAAGTTCAAATCAATCATATATGTATCACGGAATCCGTATGTTAAACGACCGGATAAGCCTTGGTAGCGTTTAGGTACATTATCTACATTTACATTACAATTATAACCGTGTATATCGCACCATGTGCTTTGATAGCTGCTCATATAATAGTAAACCAAACCGCCGACACGATGATCACCGAATGCACGGTCATAGTTTAGAGTAGATTCAAAATGCAGCTTATTCCATTGTGACTCTTCATCCTTATTATAGGTGGCAGTTTGGGCATCTACTACTTTGCGCATAATTAAAGTACCATCTACAGTACGTCCGCTGGCATAGTACATTTCCGGCAGTACTTTACGTATTTCTTTCAGATAACTTTCCGAGTCGTAAGCAATCTGTGCCCTTAACTTCAGTCCTTTGGTGATGAAAGGCAAATCCTGAGTAACAGCCAGTGTCACTTTGTTTGTGAATCTGCGCCATTTCGCTTTTCCGGTGTGGTTCAGCATGACGTAGGGAGAGTATTCGTTGTTTGCTCCCCATGCCGGCAGTTCTCCGGTAGAGTATTGCAGAGGAATCGTCAACGGAGTCAGTCTTTGCTGGGCGCTCCAGAGTGCGTCAGTCGAAACGTTTCCCGGTTCGGTCTTTTCAGACAGATAACCTTCCGTACCCAGATAGGCAGTAGTTGTCTTAGTCAGGTTGACATCGATATTACTACGATAGTTATAAGTACGATAAGCTACGTCAGTACTGTATTTAGAGTTTTTTTCCTGTTTGTAGGCAGCGTTTTCATTGGACATACCCAAGCTGAAGAAATAACGGGCCACACTACCGCCGCCACGGGCACTCATATAGTAGGTCTGTTGCAGGGAATTCTTGTTCAGAATCTGGTCGCGCCAGTTTACATTCGGGTAAAGATCGGGGTCCAGCTGATACTTGATCAGGTCGAGCGCCATCGGCGAATAAAGTGCTTCTTCGCCGCGAGCCAGTTTTGCTTCGTTGGCAAGCGTTGCATAGTCATAGGCACCGAGGTATTCGGGCATATTCTGTAAGTGGGAAACGGTCAGGTTGGCACGTCCCGTAATTTTCAGTTTGTCCACTTCACCGCGTTTGGTAGTGACCAGTACGACACCGTTGGCACCACGTGTACCGTAAACGGCTGTGGCGGAAGCATCTTTCAATACCGAGAAGCTCTCAATATCCGCCGGATCAATTTGACTTAAACTGCCTTCCAGTCCGTCAATCAGTACCAGTGCACCTTGGTTGGCACCGAAAGTTCCGATACCACGTACCCAGAATTCAGAGATGTTTTTTCCCGGTTCACCACTGTTTTGCAGGGAGATAATACCCGGTACACGTCCGCCTAACATATTGGGAATAGAGGTAGCCGGTGTTTGCAGGTCTTTTACGTCTACATTCGTTATGGCACCTACTACGCTGACTTTTCGTTGTGAGCCGAGTCCGACAACCACCGTTTCTTCCAGTGTATTGGTCGAAGGCTTCAGTTTGAATTGTGCGTTTTTCCGGTCCAGTCTGGAGTCAATTCTCACTTCTTGTTTTTCATAGCCAAGGAATGACAGAGTGATCACATCGCCCATTTGTGCTCCTTTGATGGTAAACTTACCGTCCATGTTGGTAACGGTACCTACACCGGGACGGTCTTTCAAAAAGACGTTGGCACCCGGAATCGGGGCGTTGAATTCATCGAGTACCGTACCTGAAATGGTGATTGTACTTTCTTTTTGGGTTGGCTCTTGTGCTTTGATGCAGAGGCAGCAGAGCAGAAAAGCGGTTATAATATATAAATGTTTCATAGTGTTATTGTTTATAATGACCTACTGCGTTATTCAATAGAGAGTTTGCGGACACAACGGTTGTCCTTGTCGCCGATGTAGATAGTACCTTCGCTGTCGATGGCAAGTCCCCACGGTTCGGTGAAGAGTGCGATTTCCGGCGTTCCGTCTTTATATCCCGAACTGTTCGGGTTACCGATTACTGTGCTGACTACACCTTCGGGAGTCACTTTACGAATACAATGATTTCCGGAGTCAGCAATGTAAAGGTTTTCTTCTTCGTCCAATACTAATTGGCGGGGGCTGTTGAACTGTGCTTCTGTCTCCTGTCCGTCAGCGTGTCCTGCACGTCCTTTGTCTCCTGCATATATTCTGAAGTTTCCTTCACGGGTCGGGTCGGTGATATCTTCAAACACACCGATACAATGCTGGTTGGTAAATGCCATGTAGAGTTTTTTCGGATCTTTCCGGCTGAAAGTCATATAACAGTCAGAGGTAGCTAACAAATCATTATTGCCTACTTCTATTACCCAGGCATATCCTGTTTTTCCGTCAATCTTCAGGAAGAAGTTGGCATCTTTGGTACGGCAGTAGAAGTGATTGTCCAGTTCGCAATAAGCGAATGAGTGTTTGTAAGTAGTGTTCACTTTACTTGCATCTTCTCCATCGGCTGCCATGTAATCCCTTCTTCGGGGCGTCCAGAAGTCTATCGAGTTGACCGACCAGAATGTATTACCACCGTCAGTAGGAATCACTAATCCTAATCCGTTGTCTATGATACATGGCTGGTTCAGCGGATATTGGCCTGCGTTGTCGATAATGATAGAAGACTGGTTTTCTTTTTCATTGATCAGAATCAGTTTGTTGGCTCCCCACAGTTCGCGCGGACATACAAAGAGATTATCTTCGGCATCAATAGCCAGGAAACCGACTTCAGGGAATTCCGTTTCGCCCAGTGTACCTACTTTGACGCCACTTGTGCCGGGACGTCCGCACAATGTGGTAACTACCGTCTGAATGTGATAATCGAATTTCTTATCGTATACAGCCGACTGTTCGCCTACTTTAACGGTGATTTCCACCTGATCGTGATCCGGATCACCGTCATCCGGCATACCGTCGCCCGGACGGCGCGGAGTAATGACATAAAGCTTATTTCCCAAGGAGCCGACTAATGCCGCTTTCTTATTATTAAAATAAACCTCAATGTTTTCCAAATCAGTTCCGAAGTTTTCCCCGTTCAGAATCACTTGCGTAGCGATGCCACCTGAGTCCGGATAAAAATTAGTGACTGTGATCGGTTCATTGGGATTGTGTACCTGAGCCGATGTTTTATCTTCACAGGAAGATGCGATGATGATTGTCAGGGCACATCCTCCTATGCACAATAAAAAAAGAATTTGGTGTATTAAATTTTTCTTCATAATATTGATATAACATTAATTATTCGTAAGTGAAACGTATGAATTTATAGTTGAAGTTACCTCCCTCGCCAATGACAAGTTTCACTGTGTGTTTTCCTTTCGTGAAGTGAAGTTTGGGTTGATTTTCGGGATAAGTATCATGTTGCCATTTGAAGGCGCTCCAGTCATTGTCATTTATCATATATACGGAATTGGTTGGCACGCCGTCCACTTCCAGCGAATAGTATCCGCCGTTACTGTTGTTGACAGAACGGAACAGGTCGAACGCATATGTACCTGCGTCTTGTACGTCGAGAGTAAACATCTGCCATTCGCCTTCGCCGGTGTATCCGATGTTCATACCGAATTCCAAATCCACACCGGGACTGTTGTCATCACCTTTTTCCGACCGGTAGTTGTAGCCGGCTTCATTGTTAGCGCTGTTGTCATGATAACCTATGCCTTCACCTCCCAAGTCGAAATTGAAAACGGAAATCTCGCGGGTTTCAGAAGCGGAAAGGATGGAACGCAGATCCTCATAATTGTCCAGTATGGCAGGGGCCACATAGAATGTATCTGCGGCGTTACTTTCGGGAACTGCATAAGTTGCGTATGATAAGTCGGAACCGAAATCCAATAAATAAGAATTTGCTTCACCGGAAGTGATGTATTTGGTTACTTCTTTTCCTGCTTCGTCTTTGTAGTTCAGTACACAGCTTCCCGGTTTGTCTTTCCATTTCACCACCAGTCCGTTACCGAAGCGGGTAGCTACTTCTACCGTACGGTTGCTCAGCGTAGATTGGAATGATTCGCCGTACACATTGGCAGAGACATTGATCGGTTTTGATTGATTTCCATACCGGTCTATACAGGTCACTGTAAAGTCGTACTTTTTATTTTCTTCCAGGTCGTCATAATAGAATTTGAATACGCCGCTTTTGTAGTTTACATCTTCTTCGATAGAGCTGTCGTTGTTGTTGCATACGACGTTCATCTTCTGAACTTTTTCGTTGTCGATAGTCACTTCTATCAAAACACGTTTATTTCCTGCGCGTGCCAGTACTTCTTTGGATGTGGGCAAGCTTACGGTTACATCTACTGTTTGGGTCCATTCTCCTTGCGTAATGATGATTTGTGTGTTGCCGACTCCGGTAGCGGTTACCAGTCCTTTATTGTTTACTGTGGCGACAGATGGGTCTTCACTTGTCCATTCAAACGTACTTTCGGTGGGGCTTGCGGTCAGTTGCTCCGTATCTCCGAAGAACAGGTTCAATGAGTTCTGATTGACATAAACCATGTTCTCATAATTGTGATCGATTTCTCCGGTGTGACATGCCATCATGCAAAAGACTGCAAACAGCGATATACCCACTTTCGATAATTTACTTACATATTTACTCATAGTAAATTCCTCCTAATTTTTTAAGGTTAATCTATTCTTTTTTTAGTTATCTGGTGTTGCAAACGTACGATAAAGCTGGTTTAAATCTGAGTACGAATGCTGCAAACTTTAGTCAGAATGCGCCAAAATAGGGAATAATACCTGTTATTTTATGAGTCCTGCAGGTTTTAACTCGTACTATTTCCATATCGCGCTATTGTCTGCCGCAAAAGCTCTTTTTAAAGAGTAGCCGACAGGCTATTGAAATTAGTTTATAGTATGCTCTTGCTTGTACCATCCCTTTGGCACAACTGTGTCAAAGGCTTGGCATAACCGTGCCAATAGGGTGGCATAACTGTGCCAAAGGCTTGGCACAAGCAAGGCTGTTACTTTGTTCCGTTTGGTCGCATACTAGGAACGGACAACTCCGGTACTAGAAACTAATTGATCAAGTACTCCCTTTACAGCGAAACAGTGAGTTTATCTCCCGCATTCATACTGATCTGTACCGAACCGTCCGCATTTATTTCCGGTGTGAATGTTTTCTTGTTCATTTTCCAGTTATATGCACTTGCATTTGAAATGCGGAAAGAGAATTCAGCCGGGACGGATGCCCTTAATTCTGTCTGTTCTATCTGAGCATTTTTCCAGCTTGCATCCAGTTCGATTCCACCGCGGGCGCAAAGTCCTTTGAAGCTTCCGTTTTTCCATTCTTCCGGCAGACAGGGAAGCAGTTCAATCCGGTTATCGTAGCCTTGCAGCAACATTTCTGCGATGCCTGCGGCTCCGGCTGTGTTTCCGTCGAAGGCGAAGATATCTTCACCTGCTCCGGCAATTCCGGCAGGAGAGACAGTGAACATGTTTTCGCGGGATAATGGTCCTAATAACTGCTTTACACTGTTGTATGCTTTTATCGGATCTTTCAGGCGGGCATAGAAGCAAATCATATTGGCACGACTCCATTCCGTATCTTCCCAGTCTTTGGCGGCCAGACGTCTTTCAATAGTGATGCGGGCTGCATTCGCCAGTTCGGGTGTTTTATTTAATGTAATCTGCGAATAAGGATAGAGCGATAACAAGTGTGTGGTGTGACGGTGGTTGGGATGTGCTTCTTCGTAGTCTTCGAACCATTCCTGTACTCCTCCGTTGGCACTGATGCGGAAAGGAGGGAGTTTGCTGATGGCGGTACGGAGGCTGTCGGCAAATGCAGCATCGACATTCAATATTTCCGTAGATTTCAGGCATGCGGAGAATATCTCATAAACCAGTACACGGTCGCAGGTCGGCATCATGGATGCGCAAAACTCTTGCCCCTGATAGCGGAAACTGTTCTCCGGTGAGATGCTGGGACCCGTCACGAGGTAATTGTTCCGGGGATCTGTCACCATATAATCCAGCAGAAATTCAGCGTTGCTCTTTAATAAAGGATAAGCGGTTTCTTTCAGGAAGTTTTTGTCTTGTGTATATTCGTACTGTGTCCACACGTGAGAAGTGATCCACGAAGAGGCGGTCGGGAACAGTCCCCAGAGAATACTGCCTGATACGGCTGCGTATCCCCACGGATTCGATGTAGTGTGGGCGGTCCATCCTTTGCAGCCATATAAGTCCTGAGCTATTTTTGAACCATGTACAGACAGGTCTTTGATATAGTCGAAAAGCGGGAGATGACACTCGGGCAGGTTACCTACATTGGCGATCCAGTAGTTCTGTTCCGTATTGATATCCAGATGATAATCGTTCGTCCAGCCCATGTGGCAAGCCAGATTATCATTGAAGAACCCTTGCAGTGCTACGGGTAGCGGAGAGTTGGGACGTGAAGACGAAATCAGCAGATAACGGGCATACTGGAAGAATAAAGCGTCCAGTCCCGGATCAGATTCTCCTGCTTTCACTCGTGCCCAGCGCTGGTCGTTTGGTAAATGGCTGAATTTTCCATTTTCTCCGAACGAGAGGGCTACCCGGGAGAAAAGTGGGGTATAGTCTTCTACATGTGTATTTCTCAGTGTCTTGAAACTCTTTTTGGAGGCTGCTTCAATTGTTTCCTTGCATTTTTGCTGATAGTCGTATCCTGCAAATGTCGTATTCTTATAATTGGTACGTACGTCAGACAGTAAGAGTACTTCCGTAGCCTTGTCGATGAGAAGTTTCTTTCCGTCCGCTTTGATGGTCCCTCCTTTTATCTCTGCGGCGATGCGTCCTTCAAACAATACGCCTCCTCTGCCGTGTTTTTCAAATTCGGCATTGCCGGTATAAATCAGTTGATTGCCGGAAGCTACGACTTCCGCATTCCGGAGTAGCTGCAGTTCCAGTTCCACTGTGATGGATTCCGGACGGCTGGCTTTTATATGCATCGCAATTACGTCATCCGGATTGGAGGCGATGCACTGGCGGGTATATTCTGTATCGCCTACTTTGTAGGTGACGGTATTGGTGGCGGTAGTTAAGTCCAGTTCGTGATGATAGTCCGATAATTCTCCTTCCGGGTAGGTGAAATTCAGTTTCAAGTCACCGATCGGAAGATGCGTTCCGGCGGAATGAGGACTTCCTGCCATCGTGTTTCCGGCAATGTGGTTGCCTTCGGCGAGGTTGTCTTCAAAAAACAGCTTCCGTATCTGGTCGAGTTTTTCTCTTCCCAACGGGCGTTGTTGATGTTCGTCGTACTCTCCCGACCACATAGTCGATTCGTTCAGGCCGATGGTTTCCGTTTCCACGCCACCATATACCATTGCTCCGAGACGACCGTTTCCTAAAGGAAGAGATTTCATCCATTTGTCGGCGGGTTTGTCATACCATAATTTCATCGTATCTTCGGTCGCCTCCGATGGCAGGCAACCACTAAACAGAAGTGCGGCCCCGATAATCAGGCCTAATGATCTCGTTATGTTTCTCATGTTATAAAATAGTTATTCAATGATGCTGCAAAGGTATCCGGGAAGGTTATTTAAAAAATGCACAAATGCGGCTATTACTGAAACAAATGCGTCAACTGCTTTCTGTGTACCATTTTTTGGCGTATATTTGCCCGCATAGCAAATATAATAGCTCTATAATATATGAAAAAACACCTGATGCGATTGTTCCTCCTGAACTATTTGTTGTTACTCTCTATCTGTGTCGTTCGTGCGCAGGAACGTTCCGATTTTTATTTCACTCATGTCAATGGAGAAAATGGATTGTCGGCAAGTAATGTAAAAGCAATCTTGCAGGATAGCTATGGATTTATGTGGTTTGGGACAAAAAACGGACTCAACCGCTATGACGGAACTTCCATTCTTCAATTTGATTGTGATGATTTGGAGGAGGGTACGGGTAATCATAATATTGGTGCTCTTTTTGAGGATAAAGAAAGGAATTTATGGGTTGGTACAGACAGAGGAGTTTATATATATAATCCGGCGGTCGATGTATTTAAACGTTTCAAAATAGCTTCATCAGAAGGAATAACTCTTGATAACTGGGTAGCGGAAATCCTATCTGATTCACTAGATAATATTTGGGTGTTGATTCCTGATCAGGGACTTTTTCGTTATAAAGACGGAAAGGTTCATCATTATTCTTTGTTAGATAAAGACAATTTAAAAAATAATAATCCGGAATGTATTTGTATCAATGAGCAGGGTGAAGTATGGGTAGGCACTTCAGGAGTGGGTTTATTCAATTATAATTATCGGGATGATAAGTTTGAACAATATCTGGCAGACCGAATGGGACGTTCGTTAATTGGCAAAACAATTATAAGTATTTGTTTTCAGAAGGAGAATGCTATCTTGGGAATACATGAAGGAGATTTGCTGAAATATAATACTCGAACAGATGAATTGAGTGAAGTTTCGTTCCTTGGTGAGAAAAAGACATTTTTGCGAGATGTGATGTGTTTCGGAGATGAAATTTGGGTAGGCTCTCTTCATGGAATTTTCATTATTAATGAGAAAGAAAATAATGTTATTCATTTGAAAGAAGACTTGATGCGTTCATTTAGCCTGTCGGATAATAGTATTTATTCTATTTACAAAGATCATGAAGGAGGAATTTGGATCGGGACAATGTTTGGAGGTGTCAACTATCTGCCTAATCGTATCTTGACTTTTGATAAATACGTACCGGGGAGCGATTCACATTCTTTGAATACCAAACGTATCCGTGGATTAGCAGAGGATAATAATGGGTGTATTTGGATAGGTACTGAAGATAATGGTGTTAATGTATTGGACCCTCGAACAGGTAAAGTACATCAGATACATGATAATGTTCCAGGTCGTCTCATTACACTATCAGTAAAACATTATGAAAATCATATATATGTTGGATTATTTAAACAAGGAATGAATGATATCAGTATACCTGGTGAACATCTTAAATATATCAGTGATAAGGAATTGAATATTGAAGAAGGAAGTGTATATAGTTTTTTAAAAGATAGTAAAGGTCGTACCTGGATAGGACCTGGATGGGGATTATATGTGTCACAACCTAAGGAAAGGAAGTTTCGTCGTGTGGAAGAAGTAGGATATAACTGGGTTTTTGATATAATGGAGTCCAAAGATGGCATAATTTGGCTTGCTACTATGGGAAATGGTGTATGGAAATGTGATCCTAAAACCAATTTTTATAAGAATTATTCTTATAAAGAAGGAGTGGACAACTCTCTAAGTTCGAACTCCGTCAGCTCCATCATGCAGGACAGCAAGGGGAATATATGGTTCTCTACCGACCGTGGCGGTATATGCAGGTATAATGAAGCACAGGATGACTTTACGACTTTCAGTATCGAAGACGGACTACCGGACGATGTCGCTTATAACATCTTGGAGGACGATGCCGGAAATCTGTGGTTTGGCACCAATAAAGGATTGGTCAAGTTTAATCCCGAGAGTAAGGATATACGTGTTTTTACCAACAAAGACGGGCTGTTGGGCAACCAGTTCAATTATCAGTCGGCGTTGAAAGCTCAGGATGGACGATTCTATTTTGGCGGGGTGGACGGATTGATCGCTTTTGACCCTACGGTTCAGGAAGAAGAGAAGCCGCTCCCTCCTGTCTACATTTCCAAGTTTAGTATATATAATAAGGAGGTAACGGTTCATACTCCCGCCTCACCCTTAAAACAATGCATCGTACATACGGATGAAATTGTATTGCCTTACGACCAGTCCAATATCAGTTTTGACGTGGCTTTGCTCAGTTACTCTACTGCCGAGTCCAACCAATACTATTATCGTATGGAACCACTTGACAGGGACTGGGTACGGGCAGCCAGCAACCAGAATATTTCGTATGCCAAACTTCCGCCGGGAAAATATACCTTCCGGGTGCAGGCTACTCACGGCAATAAGTCCGAGTCGTCCACACGCTCTCTGTCTATTATCATTCTTCCTCCGTGGTGGCAGTCTGTCATTGCGTACGTTGTATATACCGTATGTATTATCCTCATTGTGGTAGGTGTCATCTTATGGTACAAACGCCGCAAGGAGAAACAACTGGAAGAGCGGCAAAAGCTGTTCGAGATTGAAAAGGAGAAAGAACTGTACGAATCCAAAGTAGACTTCTTCACAGAGATAGCGCATGAAGTACGCACTCCTTTGACCCTGATCAACGGTCCCCTTGAAGCCATTGGGGAAATGGAAATACAGGAACCCAAGATGAAGAAATATATCAGTGTGATGGTTCAGAACACCAAACGCCTGCTGGAACTTACCGGGCAACTGCTGGACTTCCAGAAGATTGGCGCCAACAAGCTGACCATGAAATTTGAGAGTGTGGACATTACCGAACTTCTTGCCGGAATCGTGGAACGCTTTGAAGTGACGTTCAGTTTGAACCGCAAAGAATTGCAGTTGAAATCGACAGAAGAGCAGGTATGGGCAGCTGTGGATAAAGAAGCGATAACCAAGATACTGAGCAACCTGCTCAATAATGCGTTGAAATATGCCAGCCGGAATGTACTTGTGGAACTGGAAAAGGGAGAGGGCAGCTTTACGATTCGTGTCACCAGTGACGGAAACAAGATTCCGGCAGAAGTCAGCCAGTATATATTCGAACCCTTCTATCAGGTGGACAGAAAAGAAAAGCCTCGCAACGGGGTGGGAATCGGATTGTCTCTGGCACGTTCGTTGGCGTCATTGCACAAAGGTACCATCTATCTGGATACCAATCAGGAGAATAATGTTTTTGTACTGACCATTCCTTTGAATATGGAAGGCATGAAACTGGAAAACCATAAAACCATACAGAAGGACATTGTCGAACTGGATGAACATACCCCCGTCACGACAGATATATATGGATATACCCTCCTGCTGGTGGAAGACAATGAAAGCATGCTGACCTTTATTCACGAACGCTTGCAGGAAAGCTTTACCGTAGAGACAGCGATGAACGGGGTAGAAGCGCTGGAAATATTGCGGAGCAGCCATATAGACTTGATCATCAGTGATATCATGATGCCTGTAATGGATGGCTACCAACTTTGCAAGGAAGTAAAATCGGACATGGAACTTTCTCATATCCCTATCATCTTCCTGACAGCTAAAAATGATATCGACAGCAAGATCAACGGTCTGAAATATGGTGCGGAAGCCTATGTGGAGAAACCTTTCTCTTTCAATTATCTGAAAGAACAAGTCCTGTCTTTGCTCGACAATAGGCGCAGGGAGAGAGAAGCTTTCGCAAAACGCCCGTTCTTCTCCGTCAACAATATGCAGATGAATAAGGCGGACGAAGAATTTATGAATAAGGTGATCAAAGTGATTGAAGATAATATAACCGATGACAACTTCGGTGTAGAACGTATGGCAGACATACTCTGTATGAGCCGTTCCAGTTTGTTAAGGAAAATCAAGACGCTGTTCAACTTGTCTCCGCTTGATTTTATCCGGTTGATCAAGCTAAAAAAGGCAGCCGAATTTATTCAGGAAGGGAAATACCGTATCGGAGATATCTGCTACATGGTCGGTATCAATTCACCGTCTTATTTCAGCAAGTTGTTCCTGAAACAATTCGGCATGACCCCCAAAGATTTTGAGAAACAATACCAATCCGGCAAGCAGATCGTTATCACGCAGGAGATAAAGAATGTCGATGCAGGAGCGGGAACAAAATAGATAAAATACCTCTCTTAGCCCGCATTGGAGCTTATTTGCCGTATTTTTATCATTTTTTGAATCGTTTGTACATAGTAAAGGAGTTGCCAATCCTTACCTTTGTGGCATACCTTAATAAGAGAAAAAAAGTTTCTTATTCGGGTATGCTTTATTTTTTTACACTAGAATATTATACCATATGAAAAACCAAAAGCTGCTACTACAAAAAATGTCCGGAGTATCCCTGATGCTTCTTCTGTTTCTTTTCTTTTCTAACTGTGCGGGTGGAGGCGGAACGTTCTCTACCGATGTATGGAATATAACTTATGACGATCAGGAAGGTGGTATATCACTCACCTATAAGTCAAAAAATATTTGTAACGGAATGTATGCTTCCTATCAATGGGAAGGGAAGGAAATAAAGACGAGTGATTATGCCCGCCATAAAATCAGTACGGGCAAAGTATCCGATTCTTTCGGGAAGGGACATATATATAAGGTAGAATACACGGATAAGGAACTTCCTGAACTGACCCAGTATTTCTATCTTTATCCGGATAAAGAATATATACTGACCGACTTCACGGTAGAAGCGAAAGAGGAAATCAGTTCCGCCAAAATGGCTCCGGTCAATGTCGATTCCATTTCCGGATTCTTGCAGGCAGGTGACAACCGTGCCCTTTTTGTTCCGTTCGACAATGACAAATGGATCAGATATCAGTCTCATCCGCTTGGTTTCGATACGTTGGTTAGTTATGAAGTAACAGCCATATTCAATAATGAAAGCCGGAACGGCCTGGTAATCGGTTCCGTAGAACATGACAACTGGAAAACAGCTGTTTCGATAGGCAAGGGAATGAATGATAATATAGGTTCGCTGGTATGTTTTGGGGGCATAGCAGATGAGCAGACCCGTGATGTGAAAGTTCACGGTGCATTAGTAGGTAAAAAGATTAAATCCCCTAAAGTTTTTTTGGGTTTCTTTGAAAATTGGTGCGATGGACTGGAAGCGTATGCGAAAGCCAACGCTGTAATTGCCCCTCCCAAAGCATGGGAGAAAGCTGTTCCATTTGGTTGGAACAGCTGGGGGGCATTACAATTCAACCTGACGTATGAGAAAGCGATGGAAGTCTCCGACTACTTCAAGGAGAATCTGCAAAATAATCATTTCGTAAACCCCGACCAGACTGTTTATATCGGTCTGGATTCCGGTTGGGACTGTATGAATGAAGAACAGCTGAAATCCTTTATCGAAAAGTGTAAGTCGAACGGGCAGATCGGTGGTATCTACTGGACTCCGTTCACCGACTGGGCACGCGACCCGGAACGGACGGTGGATGCCGCACCGGAATATAAGTACAAAGATATCTATCTCTATGCCAACGGAAAGCCGCAGGAGCTGGATGGCGCTTATGCGGTCGACCCTACGCATCCGGCAGTGGAGGCTATGATGAAAAAGACTTCCGGTTTATTCCACCGTGCCGGATTTGAGTATGTAAAGATGGACTTTATGACACACGGTGCAATGGAAGCCGACAGATGGTATAATCCCGAAATCAAGACAGGTATACAAGGATATAATTATGGCATGAAGTTGCTCAACCAGTACTTTGGCGATATGTATATCAACCTGTCCATTTCTCCTGTCTTCCCTGCCCAGTATGCGCAATCACGCAGAATAGCCTGTGATGCCTGGAATCAGATCAAGGATACCGAATATACATTGAATGCTCTTTCATACGGCTGGTGGCAGAAGTATATCTACCAATATAATGATGCCGATCATATCGTGCTGAGAGATGCCACTGACGGGGAAAACCGTGCCCGTATTACTTCGGGTGTCATTACCGGCATTTACATTACAGGAGATGATTTCAGTGCAGGCGGGGGAAAAGACGGTAAAGAGAAGTCACAGAAATACCTGACGAATCCGGAGGTAAATGCTGTGGCAACAGGAGAAGTGTTCCGTCCGGTAGAAGGAAACGGGGAAAAGTCGGAACATATCTTTGTAAGACAGACTCCTGACGGTCGTTTCCATTGTGCGGTATTCAACTATTCGGATCAGGAACAGACTACTACGCTCTCATTGGAAAGAATAGGGCTGGATAAAGCACGCAGCTATCAGGTGAAAGAATTATGGAGCGGCAACGAGACTTCTGCCGAAGGACAGCTCGAAGTAACTGTACCCTCTAAAGATGTGCAATTATTTGAATTTAAATAACCGAAAAATGAAAAAATACCAATTAACACTCTTATCGTTATGTGTGGCGGCCTTTGCGCAGGCTAAGGTTACACTACCCTCATTTTTTACCGATAATATGGTCATTCAGCAAAACAGCCGGCTGACTTTACCGGGAAAAGCGAAGGCCGGTAAACAGGTGACCGTAAAGGTGAGCTGGAATAATGAAAAATATACGACCCAAGCGGCAGCCGACGGTCATTTTACGATAGAAGTCCCGACTCCGTCTGCCGGAGGACCTTATCAGATAACTGTCTCGGATGGGGAGAAACTGGTGTTGAACAACGTCCTGTCGGGCGAAGTATGGATCTGTTCCGGACAGTCGAATATGGAAATGCCTGTTGCCGGATGGGGAAAAGTAATGAACTACGAGCAGGAAGTGGCAGATGCTGACTATCCCTCTATCCGCCTGTTGCAAGTGAAGAAAACCGTAGCTTTCTCTCCGCAGGAAAACGTAGAAATGAATATGAACGGCTGGCAGGAATGTAGTTCCGCTACTGTGCCGGAATTTTCTTCTGTTGCTTATTTCTATGCCCGTAAATTGTGGAAAGAGCTGAATATACCTGTCGGGGTGATTGACTGTACGTGGGGTGGGACACCTGCCGAATCGTGGACAAGTCATCAGACATTGAAGCAGGTCATGGGATTCCAGAAAAAGATGGCCGAAATGGAAAGCGCAGGTTTCCGGAGAGAGAAGCTTGTCGAACTTTATCACCGGGAAATGGACGAATGGCTTCAGCAGTTTGATGCTAAGGACCCCGGATTAAAAGACGGAACTCCACAATGGATATCAGCCCTTCAGACTGGGAATGAATGGAAACCGATGGAACTGCCCGCCTATTGGGAAACTCGCGGACTGAATGTTGACGGTACCGTCTGGTTCCAGAAAGAAGTGGAAATACCTGCTGACTGGAACGGTAAGGAGATTACCTTCCATCTGGCCATGATCGACGATGATGATATTACTTACTTTAACGGTAAGGAAATCGGAAGAACATCGGGATGTAATACGGTGCGTGCTTATCAGATTCCCGCAGCATTGGCAAAGGCAGGCAGAGGAGTGATCACCATACGTGCCATCGATTATGGCGGCGAAGGCGGTATACACGGAGAACCCCGGCAGATGTACATGGAAGCGAACGGCAAAAAGATTTCCCTGGCAGGCAACTGGAACTATCATATCGGTGTGTCGATGACTGGTGCACCTTCCAGACCTTTGTCTCCCGAAGGAACCGGATGGCCGACATCCTGCTACCCAACTGTACTTTACAATGCAATGATACACCCTTTTACAGTCTTTCCTATCAAAGGAGCTATCTGGTATCAGGGAGAGAATAACGTAGGATTTGATGAACAATACAGAGTACTGTTCCAGTCAATGATTACAGACTGGAGAAGAGCATGGAAGCAGGATTTTCCGTTCTACTTTGTGCAGTTGGCCAATTATCTGAAACCGGAAGAAGTGCAGCCGGACTCTAAATGGGCGGCTCTCCGTGATGCGCAGGCACATGCGCTGCATTTGCCCAATACAGGTATGGCATGCGCTATCGATCTTGGTGAAGATTATGATATCCACCCGAAGAACAAGCAGGAGGTAGGAAGACGACTGGCGCAAGCGGCATTGGCAAAGACTTACAACAAAGGTACGTACGAAGTTCCCGCTTATCAGGGATACCGTATTTCGGGACGTACGCTGATTCTTAGCTTCGATCAGGAAATTGTAGCTAGGGAAGGTGAGCCGAAAGGCTTTATACTGGCAGGTCCGGACGGAAAATTTGTTCCGGCACAGGCTACCATTCGCGGAAAAGAAGTCATTCTGCAGTCCGACCGGATAGAAATACCGACGGCAGCCTGCTACGCGTGGGCAGATAATCCGGTCTGCAACCTATATGGCAAGAGCGGGCTTCCCGTCCCTCCGTTCCGTACCAGAGAATAAATATAAACCATAATAATGTACACAATGAAATTAAAAGCATTCTTACTTTTTTTTCTTTTGAGTTCTTTTTCTCTTTTGCAGGCTTCTGACAAGCCGCTTATCAAAATAGAAACTGAACGGACCAGCCTTATCTATCAGGTAGCTGATAACGGACGTCTGTATCAGAAATACTTAGGCAAAAAGCTTCACCACGACTCTGATATCCAGTATCTGCCACAAGGAACCGAGGCATATCTGACTCATGGTATGGAAGATTACTTTGAACCGGCTATTCACATACGCCATAACGACTACAACTCTTCACTGCTGTTGAAATACGTAGATCATTCGAGCAATAACACCGGCAACGGAATCAACGAGACGGTGATTACCCTTAAAGATGATAAATATCCTGTTACCGTAAAGCTGCATTATGTAGCTTATGACAAAGAGAATATTATCCGTACATTCACTGAAATCAGCCACGAAGAGAAGAAGCCTGTCATACTTAGTAAGTATGCTTCTTCGATGCTTCACCTGAACAGTAGCAAGTATTTCCTGACCGAGTTTTCCGGTGACTGGGCACACGAGGCCAATGTGACTGAAAGAGAGCTTGCCTTCGGTAAGAAAGTAATCGATACCAAGTTGGGTGCACGCGCCAATATGTTTGTTTCCCCTTTCTTCCAACTGGCTCTTGATAATCCTTCGCAGGAAAATGCCGGAGAAGTATTGGTAGGAACCATCGGATGGACTGGCAACTTCCGTTTTACTTTCGAAGTAGACAACAAGAACGAACTGCGTATAATCAGCGGAATCAATCCGTATGACTCGGAATACAGTCTGCCCGCAAAGGAAGTGTTCCGCACTCCGGACTTTTATTTCACGTACAGCACGCAGGGAAAAGGAGAGGCAAGCCGTAGCTTCCATGACTGGGCGCGCAATCACCAGGTGAAGAAAGGGAACGAAACACGTATGACTTTACTTAATAACTGGGAATCTACCTATTTCGATTTTGATGAAAACAAACTGATCGGTCTGATGGATGAGGCTACCAAACTGGGGGTAGACATGTTCTTGCTGGATGATGGCTGGTTTGCCAACAAGTATCCCCGTAGCAGTGACCATCAGGGTCTGGGCGACTGGGAAGAAACTGCCGGTAAACTGCCGAACGGAGTAGGACGTCTCGTGGAAGAGGCGCATAAGAAAGGTATCAAGTTCGGTATATGGATAGAGCCGGAAATGGTGAATCCGAAAAGCGAGCTTTACGAGAAACATAAGGACTGGGTGATTCACCTGCCCAACCGTGACGAATATTACTTCCGTAACCAGATGGTACTCGACCTCAGTAACCCGAAGGTACAGGATCATGTATTTGGCGTGGTCGATAACCTGATGACTAAATATCCCGGCATCGCCTTCTTTAAGTGGGACTGCAACAGTCCGATAACCAATATCTATTCGGTGTATCTGAAAGATAAGCAGTCTCATCTGTATATCGATTATGTGCGTGGACTCTACAAGGTATTGGATAGGATCAAGGCTAAATATCCCGATCTTCCGATGATGCTGTGTGCCGGTGGCGGCGGACGCTCCGATTATGAAGCATTGAAGTATTTCACAGAGTTCTGGCCGAGCGACAATACCGATCCTATCGAGCGCCTGTTTATACAATGGGGGTACTCGCAGGTATTCCCGAGTAAGACGCTGTGTGCCCACGTCACTACCTGGAATCGTGGAACCAGCATCAAGTTCCGTACCGATGTGGCCATGATGTGCAAGTTAGGTTTCGACATCAAACTGGAGGATATGAACCAGAATGAACATCTGTACTGCGATCAGGCTGTGAAGAACTACAATCGCCTGAAACCGGTCATTTTGGAAGGCGATATGTATCGTCTCGTTTCTCCTTACGGAAGCAATCATACCTCTTCCATGTTTGTAGGAAAAGACAAGAAAACGGCTGCTGTATTTGCGTTCGACATCCATCCGCGCTATGCCGAAAAGACATTGCCTGTCCGCCTGCAAGGATTGGATATCAACAAAATGTATCGTGTGAAAGAAATCAATATGATGCCGGGCAGCAATTCTTCACTCAAAGGCAACGATCAGGTTTTCTCCGGAGAATATCTGATGAATGTCGGACTGGATCTTTTCACGACACAGCAACTGAACAGCCGTCTCATTGAAATAACAGCAGAATAAAAGCATATAGGAAACATAGCTTATAAAAACACCACGAACCATGAAGAAATTACTTTTAAGTGTATGTGCATTTTCATTGACTCTCGCTACATTGCAGGCAGGGGAAATCACTAAATATGTAAATCCATTTATTGGAACTGGGACCATCGATGGGGGACTCTCGGGTAATAATTATCCGGGGGCAACCTCACCGTTTGGTATGATACAACTTTCTCCGGACACCAGTGAAGCGCCCAACTGGGGCGATGCTTCCGGGTATGACTATAACCGGAGTACCATTTTTGGCTTTAGCCATACCCGTCTGAGTGGTACGGGAGCTTCGGACCTGATCGACGTTACATTGATGCCGACCAGTAGCGGACGCACCTCTTCCACATTCACCCATGACGAGGAGAAAGCCAGCCCCGGTTATTATCAGGTAATGCTGAAGGATGAGAATATCAATGTAGAACTGACCACTACTCAGAGAAACGGTATTCACCGCTATCAATACCCCGCCGGTAAAGATGCGGAAGTTATACTGGATATGGATCATTCGGCAGATAAAGGTAGTTGGGGACGCCGGATTATCAATGCTCAGATCCGTATTCTGAATGATCATGCAGTGGAAGGTTACCGTATCATTACCGGATGGGCGAAACTGCGTAAAATCTATTTCTATATGGAGTTTTCAAGCCCTATCCTTACTTCTACCTTGAGAGATGGCGGACGTGTCCATGAAAACACAGCAGTGGTCAACGGCACTAATCTTCATGGCTGCTTCCGTTTCGGCAAGCTGAATGGAAAGCCGCTGACGTGTAAGGTAGCCCTTTCGTCCGTCTCTATGGAGAATGCCCGTCAGAACATGGAACAGGAAGCTCCGCACTGGGACTTCGACCGCTATATGGCTGCTGCGGATGCCGATTGGGAAAAGCAACTGGGAAAGATTGAAATAAAAGGTACGGAAGTCCAGAAAGAGATATTCTATACGGCTCTTTACCACACGATGATACAGCCTAATATCATGTCTGACGTGAATGGCGAATACATGGCTGCTGACTATACAGCCCGTAAAGTGGGCGACAATGAAACTCATTATACCACATTCTCCCTGTGGGATACTTTCCGTGCCTCCCATCCTCTCTATACCCTGCTGGAACCCGAACGGGTGACTGACTTCGTGAAGAGCATGATATGCCAGTATGAATACTACGGTTACCTGCCTATCTGGCAATTATGGGGGCAGGATAATTACTGTATGATCGGCAACCATTCCATCCCTGTGATTACTGATGCCATCCTAAAAGGCATTCCCGGGATTGATGTGGAAAAAGCCTATGAAGCGGTGTATAACAGTTCGGTAACCTCACATCCCAACTCTCCTTTTGAAGTGTGGGAGAAGTATGGCTTTATGCCTGAAAATATTCAGACTCAATCGGTTTCCATCACTTTGGAACAGGCTTTCGATGACTGGTGTGTCGCACAACTGGCTGAGAAACTGAATAAGGATGCTGATTATGAGCGATTCCATAAACGTTCTGAGTATTATCGTAACCTTTTCCATCCGAAAACGAAGTTCTTCCAGTCCAAGAATGACAAGGGAGAATGGATCGAACCTTTCGATCCTTATCAGTACGGTGGAAATGGCGGCCATCCGTTCACCGAAGGAAATGCATGGCAGTATTTCTGGTATGTCCCGCACAATATTCAGGCTTTGATGGAACTGACAGGCGGAACGAAGGCCTTTGAGCAAAAGCTGGATACGTTCTTTACTTCCAATTATAAGAGCGAACAGATGAATCATAACGCTTCGGGATTTGTGGGACAATATGCACATGGCAATGAGCCCAGCCATCACGTAGCTTATCTCTATAACTTTGCAGGTCAGCCGTGGAAGACTCAGAAGTATGTCAGCCATATTCTGAATACGTTGTATAACAATACATCCTCGGGATATGCCGGAAATGATGACTGCGGTCAGATGTCTGCATGGTACGTATTCAGTGCGATGGGATTCTATCCGGTCAATCCTGCCGACGGTCGGTATATCATCGGCTCTCCGCTTCTGGATGAGTGTACTTTGAAACTGGCAGGAAATAAGGATTTTCATATCCGGACCATCCGTAAGTCTCCCGAAGATATCTACATTCAGTCGGTAACTTTGAATGGAAAGAAACATAAAGATTTCTTCATCACTCACCAGGATATAATGAACGGTGGTACGATGGTCTTTAAGATGGGAAAGAAACCGTCCGGCTGGGGAAAGTAACCAAAGAATAAAAAGAAATCGTTTTTGTATTCAAATAAATTCAGATAAACATGCGAATCATTAAATTGACAGTTTTAGCCTTGTGTCTGGGCGTTTCGGTAGTTTGGGCCGATGACCGACCGATTTATAAAGATAAGAATGCTCCGATCGAAGATCGTGTTGAAGATTTATTGCGCCGGATGACCTTGCGCGAGAAGGTAGGGCAGTTGCAGCAGCGTTGTACTTGGGATATCAATAATATTGGAGGTACATATAATGGGGAAAGCTTCGGCACTGCTCACGAGATGAATATATCGGCTCAGCAAGCCGCCGATTTATACCAGAAGATACATGAATATATGGCAAACGAGACCCGTCTGGGTATTCCTATCCTGACTTCGGCAGAAGGTATTCATGGTATTTTGCAGAACGGATGTACTATATTCCCACAAGCTATCGCACAGGGGAGCACATGGAATCCCGACTTGATCTGCCAGATGACGGAAGCCGAAGCGGCAGAAGCACGTGTGATGGGGATTCGTCAGGTCTTGTCTCCGGTGTTGGACATTGCGCGCGAGTTGCGCTGGGGACGTGTGGAAGAGACTTTCGGAGAAGATCCTTACCTTATATCTGAAATGGGGATCGGTTTCGTTCGCGGTTTCCAGAAGAATGGAGTAGGATGTATGCCCAAGCATTTCGTTGCACACGGTACGCCTACAGGCGGACTGAACAGTGCTTTCGTAGCCGGTGGTGAGCGTGAATTGCGTAATTTGTATATGTATCCTTTCGCTCGTGTCATCAAAGAAGCCGATCCGGTTGCGGTCATGAGTTGCTATAGCGCTTATGACGGAATCCCTGTGACGGGTTCTTCCTACTTTATGACCGATATCCTGCGTGGAGAACTGGGCTTTAAAGGTTTTGCATATTCTGACTGGGGTTCTGTCGACCGTCTGAAAACATTCCATATGGCAGCTCCCAGCACCGAAGCTGCTGCTAAAATGGCTCTGACGGCTGGTATTGATATAGACGTTTGGGACGCGGCGTATGAAACCTTGCAAGGTCAGGTGGAGAAAGGTCAGCTGGATGTGATGTATATCGACCGTGCCGTTCGTCGTATTTTGACGGCTAAGTTTAAACTGGGCCTGTTTGACGATCCTTATGGTGATCCGAAGAGTGTCAGCAAGGTCGTTCGTAACAAGCAACATGTGGAACTGGCCAAGAAGGTAGCGGATGAAAGTGCCGTATTGTTAGAAAACAAGAATAATATATTGCCGTTGGACTTGTCCAAATACAAATCGATCGCTGTGGTAGGACCGAACGGAGATCATGGAGTTGCCGGAGATTATGCATGGGTGAATCCGGAAGATCGCGAATGTGTATCTTTGTATGAAGGTATCAAAAATGTATTCGGCAAGAAAGTAACGGTCAACCATGTGGACGGCTGTGACTGGTGGAGCCAGAATGAAGAGGGTATTGCCGATGCGGTGAAGATGGTGGAAAAGAGTGATCTGGCAATTGTGGCAGTGGGTACGCGCAGTTATTGGCTGGGGCGTAATGCAAAGGATCATAAAGTAACTTCGGGTGAAGGGTTTGATTTATCTTCATTGGAGCTTCCGGGCAAGCAGCTGGAACTGATGAAAGCTGTGAAGGCAACAGGTAAACCTATGATTGTAGTTCTGATTACCGGTAAACCGTTGGTTCTTTCGTGGGCAAAGGAAAATGCAGATGCTATATTGGTGCAATTCTACGCGGGTGAGCAACAAGGTAACTCAATGGCTGAGATTCTGCTGGGAAAAGTAAATCCTTCGGGACGTTTAAATATATCCTTTCCCAGAAGTACAGGTAATACTCCTTGTTATTATAACTATTATCCCACTGACCGTGAGCAATGGTTTGACCAGGGTGGTTCGCCGGATGATCCTAAGGGACACTATATCTTTGAGAAACCGTATGCCTTGTACAACTTCGGATATGGTCTGAGCTATACCGATTTCAAATATAACACCTGTACATTGAGTGATTCCATCTTCTCTGATAAAGGAAAACTGATGGTGAATGTAGAAGTGGAAAATACCGGAAAACGGGAAGGTCAGGAAGTCGTTCAGCTATATGTACGCGACATGGTCAGTTCTATTTCTACTCCTATCCAGCAATTGAAGGCATTCAAGAAAATCAACCTTAAACCGGGAGAAAAAACAATGGTTTCACTGGAACTGCCTATTTCCGAACTGGCTTTTTACAATGCATATATGAGAAAAGTGGTAGAACCGGGAGAGTTTGAGATACAGGTCGGCAGTTCGTCGGACAGGATTCATTTCAAGAATACTATTGTAGTTAAATAGTTGCTGTTTATGGAGTTAAAATACAAACATATCTTCGTGCTCATTGCCCTCTCTCTGGGGACATGGGGACAACCGAAGGTTACGTACCGGCAAATTGTGACTTCGCCTATTGACAGCTGGGTAGAGGTAACAGACCGGACAAAGGCAATGAATGGCGAAACTCAGGAGGAGGCAAGCGTATCAAATGGCAAAGGGCAGACAATCGAAGGATTCGGGGCATGTTTTAATGAACTGGGCTGGGTGTCACTTGGATTGTTGCCTTCCGCTGACCGCGAGTCAATAATGAAAGAGCTTTTTCTTCCGAATTATGGAGCCAATTTCACTATTTGCCGGATGCCGATAGGAGCAAACGATTTCTCCCGTGACTGGTATTCGTACAATGAGAATGACGGTGACTTTAAGATGAAGAATTTCTCGATACAAAACGATACAGAGACTCTGATACCGTTTATAAAGAGCGCACAACTTCAGAATGCTGATATAAAGGTTTGGGCATCACCCTGGTGCCCTCCTTCCTGGATGAAGCATAACAAACATTATGCAAGTGCCGTGTGTGATCCTTCGTTGAAGAATACGAAGTTTGACAATGGACTTCCGGCTGACCGTGCGGGAAGGGAAGGAATGGATATGTTTATTCTGAAGCCCGAATATCTGAAAGCATACGCGCTGTATTTCTCGAAGTTTATTAAGGCTTACAGAAAGGCAGGGATTGACATCTTTGGTGTAATGCCTCAGAATGAGTTCAACTCGGCACAGATTTTTCCCAGTTGCTGCTGGACGGCACAAGGATTAGCTTCCTTTGTCGGTGATTATCTGGGACCTGAGATGAAGAAGCTTAATGTGGATGTCATGTTCGGTACCATGGAGCGTGCAAACTATCTGTTGGTAGACACCATATTGCAGGATTCTAACGCGAAGAAGTACGTCAAGGCAGTCGGTTTTCAGTGGGCAGGAAAGGATGCGGTGAAGGAAGTGAGAAGGCATTATCCAAAGATGAAACTGATGCAGACTGAGCAGGAATGTGGTGACGGACACAACGACTGGAACGGCATGCTCCATTCATGGGATTTGCTTAAACACTATATGGACAATGGTATTTCGATATACAATTATTGGAATGTTTCCCTTGAAGAAGGAGGAATCAGTCGTTGGGGATGGAGGCAAAACTCATTGGTGGTGGTGAACCCTGAATCAAGAACGTTCAGATTTACTTATGAGTATTATCTGATGAAACATATCAGTCATTTTGTGTTGCCGGGTGCTGTCTATCGTCCGGTGGAAGGTTCTGCCAAAGAGATACTGGCATTCGAAAATCCTGATGGAAGTACCGTGTTGTTGTATATGGAGAAGGAAGGCAAGGATAAGACGGTGACGGTAAAGCTGAAAGGCACGTCATTCCGGTTCTTTACGAAAGCCAATTGTCTGAATACGATAAAGGTGGATTAACAGGTAAAAAAGGTATTCGTCCGCACGGGACGAACCGAATTATAAAAAAATAGGTACGGATTACACGGATGAACACGGTTTTTAGATACTCAATCTCTTAAAACCGTGTTCATCCGTGTAATCCGTGCCTAAATAATATTTATTTTGCCTCTTCGGAAGTCTGTAACATCTGGAACAGCTTATCCAACTTCGGAGCCATAATGATTTCCGTACGGCGGTTCTTGCTTCTTCCTTCTGCTGTTTCATTGTCGTCAACAGGCATATATTCGCCACGGCCACTGGGCTGTATCTGCAAAGGATTTACACCGTAATTCTTAATCAGGATACGTACTACAGAAGTAGCACGGATTACACTTAAATCCCAGTTATCTTTGAACTGTACCGTGTTGATCGGCTTATTGTCGGTGTGGCCTTCAATAAATACATCAATGTCGGTTTGCTTATTCAGTACTTCCGCCAACTTGCCGAGCGCTTCTTCACCGCGTTTGTCCAAACGGGCGCTTCCTGACTGGAACAGCAGTTTATCCGACATCGCTACATACACTTTGCCGTCTTTCTCGCGAACGGTCAGCTCTTCAGTGCTAAAGCCCAGTAAGGCGTCTTTCACACTGTTCAGCAGTTGCTTCACTTTCTCGTTCTGGGCATTAATCATGTCCTGTAGCTCGTTGATGGTGCGTTCTCTTTCGCTGAGTTCGTTTTTCTTCTGACTCAACAAGGCATTCAGTTTTTCCTGTTCGGTCATGTTAGTGCTGAGCATGCTCTGATACTGGCGGATACTGTTTCCCATCTGTGTCGTATCACGCAGGAGCTTCTTGATCTGTGCCGACATCTGGTCGCCTGTATTACGGCAATCGGTCAGCAGGCTCTGCAAGCTATCGATACTTGCCATACGTGCGGCTTCTGTCATCATGAACTTCTTTTTCGTTACACACGAAGTACACAATAATAAGGTAAGGAGAGTAAATAATGCAATTTTCTTCATGACGCTTTATTTTTTTTGCAAAGAAATAATATTCTTGCGAAGATTACAAAAAATCTTTTATTAAACTCTGTATCATATGGTAAAGAAATACTTTGGATGCTGTTACTTGTTGAAAGTTACTTCATGCCAAGTTATGCAGCCTCCCGGATAATGCAGGGAAATCAGCGTTGCAGAAACTCACAAAGTTTCTGTACAGCCAGTGCACGGTGACTGATCTTATTCTTTATTTCGTTTCCCAGCTCGGCAAAAGTCTGTTGGTAGCCTTCGGGTTTGAATATCGGATCATAACCAAAGCCGGAATCCCCACGTTTTTCTTGGATGATTTCTCCTTTTATCACTCCTTCAAAGAGATATTCCTTTCCATCTAAAATCAGCGAAATGGCAGTACGGAATTGTGCTTTCCGGTTCTCTTTTCCTTCCAGTTCGTGAAGCAGCTTGCGCATATTCGCCTGAGCATCGTGTCCCTCGCCTTCGGCATAACGGGCAGAGTATACCCCGGGTGCCCCGTTCAGTGCTTCCACTTCCAGTCCGGTGTCATCGGCAAAGCAATCCAGATGATAGTTTTTGTAGATAAAAGAGGATTTCAGTAAGGCATTTCCTTCCAGTGTTTCGGCTGTTTCGGGAATGTCCGTGTGACAGTCGATATCATTCAGGCTGAGCAGTTCTATCTGATTCCCGAGGATAGCGGCTACTTCTTCGAGTTTATGAGCATTGTTAGTAGCAAATACAAGCTTGCGTTTCATTGTCTTATTCTTGTTTTAGCGGAATTATCCGGATTCATTCACCTGTTTATTTCACTTTCAACTGATCGAATCCTTCGCCATATACACCAATGACAGAACTCTGTGAGATGAAAGCGTTCGGGTCGATACGTTTTACCAGTCGGAAGATATCCAGCGACTGACGCCTTTTGGCCAGTACGACCAGTACTTTTACGTCGTTTTTGCTATACCATCCGGTGCCGTTGAGTACCGTTACTCCGCGGTCTGTATCTTTGATGATACGGTCGGCTATTTCGTCATACTTCTTGGAGAAGATAAAGAACTGGACGGATTGGCGGGCACTGTTGATAATCCAGTCGAGCACGACACCGATGATGAACAGGGTGACGAAACCGAAGATTACCCGGCGCCAGTCATGGAATACAAAGTAACAGGAGCTGATGATGAATACATCACAAATCATGATCATTCTTCCCAGCGATACGTCTTTGTATTTATTGACAATAGCGGCGATAATATCCGTTCCTCCGGTACTTCCGTTATAATTGAAAGTAATGCCCAGGCCTACACCGCACATAGCCGCACCGATGATACAGGCCATAAAGTCCTGTCCGCTGCCAAGCAGCAGAGGTTTCCCGTCAGCAGACATATCAGGTGTCTGTATGTAGTTATTTACCAGCACTTGGAATATCCACAGCAAGAAGGTCAGCATGAAAATAGCGTAAGTAGTCTTTATGCTGAATCGCGGACCTAATATCTTGATAGCGAATGTCATCAGAACTGCATTGATAATAAAGTACGACCACTGGATAGGAAATCCTGTTGCGTAATAAATGATAGCCCCGATACCGGTAGTACCTCCTGTCGTTATCTGGTAGGGTAGCAAGAACGCCGCCCATCCCAAAGCATAACTTATCAATCCGAGAGTAATGTAGATATAATCTTTCACCTCTCTCATTATTTCCGCCTTTGCTGGTTTGCGCATTTTGGTTTATTATTGGTTAAATCTGTATAGTGCGAACTTGTATTAAGATTCTCTTATACTATTTTCAGGCACGGATTACACGGATTAACGCGGCCTTTTCAATAACTCAAAACCGTGAAATCCGCGTAATCCGTGCCTAAAATCTATTATACTACTACGTTTACAATCTTTTTCGGCACGACGATGATCTTCTTCGGTGTTTTGCCTTCGATCCATTTCTGCGAACGTTCGTCGGCTAATACGGCAGCCTGAATGGTGTCCGAAGCGGCATCAGCGTCAAACTCCATGTTGAAGCGTGCTTTTCCGTTGAAGGAGATGGTATAGTTGATCGTATCTTCTTTCAGATATTCTTCGTTGAATGCGGGCCATGCGGCATCGCATACGGAAGTTTCGTGTCCCAGTGTATCCCACAACTCTTCGCATACATGCGGAGCGAAAGGAGCGAGAACGATAATGAGCTGTTCCAGTATCTCTTTCTTGCTGCATTTCAGATTGGAGAGTTCGTTGACACAAATCATGAATGCGCTGACAGAGGTATTGTATGAGAACTGTTCGATATCTCCCGTTACCTTCTTGATCAGCTTGTGAAGACTCTTCAATTCTTCTTTCGTTGCAGGTTCGTCTTTCACCAGATACTCGTCCGTACGACTGTAGAACAACGACCAGAACTTACGGATAAAGCGGTGTACACCGTCGATACCGTTCGTATCCCAAGGCTTGGATTGCTCCACCGGACCGAGGAACATTTCGTACATACGAAGTGTATCCGCGCCGTATTTATCTACAATCATATCCGGGTTAACCACGTTGAACATTGATTTGCTCATCTTCTCAACTGCCCATCCGCAGATGTATTTTCCGTCTTCGAGGATGAACTCTGCTTCCGCATATTCGGGACGCCATGCCTTGAATGCTTCCAGATCGAGAATATCATTGGATACGATGTTTACATCCACATGAAGCGGAGTAACTTCGTATTGGTCTTTCAGGTTCAGTGAAACGAAGGTGTGAGTATCTTTGATACGATATACAAAGTTACTGCGGCCTTGGATCATCCCTTGATTTACTAACTTTTGGAACGGTTCTTCTACTACGGATGCGCCTACATCGTGCAGGAACTTATTCCAGAAACGAGAGTAGATCAAGTGTCCGGTAGCGTGTTCCGTTCCTCCAACATAGAGGTCTACGTTCTTCCAGTATTCGTCCACTTTCGGGTCCACTAATGCTTGGTGGTTGTGCGGGTCCATGTAGCGCAGATAGTATGCGGAGGAACCGGCAAATCCCGGCATGGTGTTCAGTTCCAACGGGAAGATGGTGATGTTGTCGATCTTCTCATTTTCTACTGTGCACTTGTTTACCGTGTCCCATGCCCACTTAGTGGCATGTCCCAATGGGGGCTCGCCTGTTTCGGTCGGCAGGAATTTGTCTACTTCCGGAAGTTCCAGTGGCAGACAGTCTTCTTCGATTACGTAAGGCATTCCGTTTTTGTAGTAAACCGGGAATGGTTCTCCCCAGTAACGTTGACGTGAGAAAATGGCATCACGCAGACGGTAGTTCACCTTTACACGTCCCAAGTTATGCTCTTTCACATATTGCTTGGTCTTTTCGATGGCTTCTTTGATGGTCAGTCCGTTCAGGGAAAGATCGCAGTAAGGAGTTACATCCGGGCGGGGAGAGTTGCAGACGATTCCTTCTTTGGCGTCGAAACTTTCTTCACTTACGTCACAACCTTCTACCAACGGGCGGATTTCCAGTCCGAAATGCTTGGCAAAAGCATAGTCGCGGCTATCGTGGGCGGGTACGGCCATGATGGCTCCTGTTCCGTATCCTGCCAATACGTAATCGCTGATCCAGATGGGCACTGCTTCACCTGTAAACGGATTGATGGCATACGAACCGCTGAATACACCGGTAACGCTGCGGTCGGCGATACGTTCGCGTTCCGTACGCTTCTTGGTGCGGTCCAGATAGGCGTCTACTTCTGCTTTCTGTTCAGGAGTAGTCAACTGGGCTACCAGTTCACTTTCCGGAGCCAGTACCATGAAGGTCACGCCGAACATGGTATCTGCACGGGTGGTAAAGATGGTAAATTCGAGATCGCTGTCTTTTACTTTAAACTGCACTTCAGCACCTTCGGAGCGTCCGATCCAGTTCTTCTGAGTTTCTTTCAGTGATTCGGTCCAGTCGATGGTATCCAGTCCGTCGAGCAGGCGTTGTGCGTAAGCGGATACACGCAGACACCACTGGCGCATCTTTTTCTGAACTACAGGGAAGCCGCCGCGTTCGCTGACGCCGTCTATTACTTCGTCGTTTGCTAATACGGTTCCCAGTGCCTGACACCAGTTCACCATTGTTTCACCCAGGTAAGCGATGCGGTAGTTCATCAGGATTTCCTGCTGTTCCTTTTCGCTTTTCGCTTTCCATTCTTCGGCGGTAAAGCTGAGTTCTTCGCTGCAGGCAGCGTTGAGTCCTTTGTTTCCGTAGATTGCGAATGCGTCGATCAGTTCTTGGATAGGGCGTGCCTGCTGTTCGTCGTTGCAGTAGTAGCTGTTGAACATTTTGAGGAAAGCCCATTGAGTCCAGTGATAATATTCGGGTTCGCAGGTACGGATTTCACGGCTCCAGTCGAAAGAGAAGCCTATTTTATCGAGTTGCTCGCGATAACGGTCGATGTTGTTGACGGTTGTGATAGCGGGATGCTGTCCGGTCTGGATGGCGTACTGCTCTGCCGGCAAACCGTAAGCGTCGTATCCCATCGGATTGAGTACATTGAAGCCACGCAGTCGTTTGTAACGGGCGTAAATGTCCGAAGCGATGTATCCCAGCGGATGCCCTACGTGCAATCCGGCTCCCGACGGGTAAGGGAACATATTCAATACATAGAATTTCTGCTTCGATTCGTCTTCCGTAACCTGGTAGGTTTTCTCTTCCACCCACCTTTGCTGCCACTTCTTTTCAATCTCCCTGAAATTGTACTCCATAGTGATAAAGTTTTTATTTATAGTGATTTATACTGTTATTTCAATTTGAGCTAGCAAATTTACGTGTTTATTTTCAGATAACCACGTAGTGAGTGAAAAAAACCTTTTTTATGATAAGGTATTGCGTGACAAATGGAGAAATGTCACGGAAAACATCGTCTTGCTATTGACTTTTTTGTTTTTATTTCGTATATTTGGAGGAATATAAAAAGGAAAAGTAATGATAGAATATATAAAAAATATAACATAAGCTCAATAGGTGGATGTGCAAAATTGCATAGCCAGGATAACGAATGGGCAAGAAACTGTGAAGGTTCTTGCCCATTTCTGTTATAATAATTTTATTGAGGCTGCTGGAAACTCCTAAAAATAGTTTATAATAAACTTGGGCACCGTTTATAATAAACTCTCTCGTTATTTATTAAAAAAGCGTAGGGAGTTTATTCGATTTTGGAGGAATAGTGTAAGAAAGGAAGATATACGAATTTGGGGTGTCTGATGGTGGTGATTTGTTTGTAAATTAGAACTTCTTTCTGTAAGGTTGTTTTTTCTATTTAGTTTTTGGATACTGTCTAAATATATTAGGCTTAGTTTTAAAACAAAAAAGAGACAAGAGAAAAATAACACTTAGAGATTTAGAAGGGGGAATAAAGAAAATAGTTTGATATTATCCTATTGGACTTGTCTGCGCTAATGTATATTGTAACATTCTATTTCTCGTTTTACTTTGCTGAAAATGAAATTCTATCATTTTTAGGGTTTGAACTGACAAACCTTTTAAATAAACGTTAAATTAGACCGTATATTCCCCTAAAAACGATCTTTCCCAGCCTATACCTTCATTTTTCTCCTCGAATTAATTGCAAATTAATTACTAAATTAACTAGCGGGACTTACATTTGTACCAGTTATCATAAAATTCTAAGAAATGAAAAGGCTACTGGTACTATTAACATTGGTTCTCGCATTCTTCTCTGCCAAGGCACAGGAAAACAAAAACTACTGGAATAACAAGCTCAAAATTGTGTCATTCCGGTTACCTCCTCCTCCGGTAGGATATACACCCAAAATCGTAGATTTGAATGGTGGTGGAAAGCCGGACGCTATCTATTCGATTACCCGTGACAGTATTCCGATATTATGGCTGGACGATGACGGAGACATGAGATGGGATGATCTGGAAGGAGATACAAAAAATGACTGTCTTTTGATAGACAGAAACCGTGATGGCATTTACGGTGGACATGGTGATCTTATTATCGACTGGATAGATACCGATAATGACGGAAAAGCCGATATGCAGATTGTCGCCGAGTATCCTCCCCGGAAAGCGGACGAAGTATGGCCAAACGGACACTATATGATCGTGCTGGATACTGACAAGGATAATATCTTCAACTATATTGATTGGAACACCATGCAGATTAAAAGCTGGGACAAGACAGGTATCTGCGATTTCTATATGGATTATAGCGGGCAGTCAGCTTTTCTTAAGATTCATGCCGCTACTTACAATATGCAGGATGTAAGGCTGAACTGGGAAAATCCATTTCTTTTCTACGATGAAGACGGTGACGGACTGAGTGAAATGGCAATCAGACTGGTAGATTCTCCAAAGAAAGTAGATGCCAGTGCACCCGCCAACAGCTTCGTTAACAAGCAGCTGACCGGAAACATCGACTGGGTTTCTATTGCCGTCGATATGGATAATGATAATCGTCCGGGTGATGAATTTGACTTTGACTTCACGCTTTCTTTCAGAGGAAAAGGGTTTGATTACAGAGATCAGGTTCATAAGTTCCGGAATCCCCGATTGGCTGGGACGGATTCTTTCTTTGTAGATCCCCGTTTCAGGAGGATGACTGAGTTGATTTATCCGGACCATGACAGTGCATGGGACCTTATATTCAACAGAGGAAAATGGGATCAGGTTTATTTTGGATATGATGAAGATGATGATTGCCATCGTTGGGAACGTGTAGAGTTATACGACCCGCGCGACCCTTTCAAGGTGGGATGGAACAAAGGTGGAATTGATCATAACAAACAATCGGATGCAGCGGGTGACCGTGGGGAATGGGACCTGGATAATTCAGGAAACGGCCAACTTTATATGGGTAAGTTTGACGGCAGACTTCATCTGTATGGTGCGGAATGGGGATGCTGGCGAATCGATCAGAACACAGACTACTATCAGGGATGGGACAGGATGTGGTTCGGGTTGGACAAGAATCCTTCCCGTTTTGCAACGGTGAAGTACACTGACAAAGATGGCAACGGCTTCTTTGATTATCTGGAGTATGACCTCGATGGTGACCAGACTTTTGAAACAATTGTGGATTTAAAGGAAATGGGAGTAGACGACCGTTGCGAACTCATTGATGTTTCATCTTTTAAGTATAAAGACTTCATAAATTTGATGGATAAGATGGCAGACGGTATGTGGAACAATGCTATGCAGGCATGCAAGGTAGCCGAGCATTTTCGGGTAAATACAGGTTGGTATGCCAAGTTGAAACAGGCATTATCCATCCGTGAGAAGTATGATAAAGGATACTGGTTGCAATTGTACTTGTACAAGGATCTGGAATATCTTTTTACCCGCAACCAAGATGTCCGTTCATTGGAGAAACTAAATAAAGCCTACTATACATGCGATTGGTCAATCCTGTTATAACTAGCTAAAGAAATAGAGATTATGACGACTAAAAAATATATTCTGATTGCTTGCGGACTTCTATGCCTGCTTTCTGTTGCCTACGGGCAGAAGCGCGAAACTTATTTCTTCTCGGCAGAGGACATGGCTAATATCCGGTCATCTGCGCAAACCCCTTGGGGAAAGACCATTGTAGATACACTAAAATCGCATATCGACGAACGGTTGAAATATCCGCTGGCTGTCCCTAAAGAAGAAGCCGGGCATCTGCACGACTATTTCTGTCCGGTACATAATGTGTTCTTTGAGTTCGACTGGAATAGTCCTGACAAGCAGTATTGTTCCTTCTGCAAGAAAACGTGGAGTTCCGACCGTATCAACTGGGCATGGATAACGATTGCCCAAGACAGGAACAAGCAGTTTCTTACTGATTGCATGTATGTGTATTTGGCTACCGGAGATAAAAAGTATGCCCGCTATATGAAAGACATGTTGCTGGATTACGCTGATAAATACCCGCATTATGAAATTCATGATAAAGGGCGTAACACTCCCGAACCTGCCAATTATAGTGCAAAGATATATGCGCAAAGTCTGGATGAGGCGGGATGGTTCAGTGATGTATGCCGTGTCTACTCTGTTGTTAAGCCTTTGCTCAAAAAGGGAGAGGTGGAAAAAATAGAGAAAGGATTGCTGAAAGAAGGTGCCGGTCTGCTTTTGAAAAGAGGTGGTGGAGGCAACTGGCAGGTCTGGAATAATAGCGGACTGGCCGCTATAGGAGTTGCCCTCAATAATGACAGTATCGTGAAAGTCGCTGTTGAACACACGAAAGTGGGTTACCGGCAGATGATGAAAACACACGTCAACAGAGACGGCTGGTGGAACGAGGGTTCTGCCAATTATCATTTCTTTCCGTTGAGGGCGATGCTGCTGACGGCTGGTGCAGTCCGTTCGATGGGATATGATTTGTGGGACAAACAACTGGAGATGATGTTCGTGGCTCCTATAAAGAGCATTTATAGTGACTTGACTTTTCCTTCCCACAACGACGGATGGTATGGAGTTTCACTGCCGACACAGATCAGACTGTATGAAGTGGCCTATGCCCGCTATAAGAATCCCCTATTGCTGAATACTCTACAGGATTGCTATCGGCTGGAAGACAGACTTTCGCCGGAAGCGCTTCTGACCAATACTACTATCCATCCCGACAAGGAACTGAAGGAATCGGAAAGCTACCTGTTTGGTCAGACGGGCTATGGGGTATTGCGGAGCGGTAAGAAGTCGGTAGTACTGAAGTACGGTCCGTCCGGTGGTGGTCATGGGCATCCGGATAAACTTTCTATCTCCATCCATAACGGTGAAAAGGAGATATTGCCCGACTTGGGCACCTGCGCCTACGGAATCCCCGATTACCTGAACTGGTATAAACGGACGCTTTCTCACAACACGGTAACTGTCGATTGTAAAGACCAGCGTCCTGCGACGGGGCAGATGGTGTATTTCGATGATCATTCCATAGAAGCCTTTTGTGACAAGGCTTATCCGGGAGTCGAAATGAAGAGAAAACTTCTGTTGAAAGGAGACATTCTTTGCGACGAGTTCGATTGCATCTCAGACACGATTCATCAGTATGACTATGTGCTGTTACTGACAGAGCAGCCACAGATAGAAGGAGAGTTTACAGGTGCAAAGCTTGATGAGGCGGTTGCTTATAAACAGATCCGAAATGTGAAAAGGAGTGTGATGAATCATCCGTTTACAGTCAGTACGCCAACCGGAAAGATTACTTTTCGGGTAGATGGTGTGCCGTCCTTTGAATTGTTTGTGGGCGAAGTTTCCGGCATACCGCCTACCAATCCGGATATTGTAACAAAAACCGGGACTGAACGACGTCCTGTAGAAACCTGTTACCCGTTGATGATCCGTGTGAAAGACAAAAATATGACTGTAAGGGCACAATGGGATATTTTCTGATGTCGAATATTTATCTTTATAATTAAATATATATGAAATATCTGATAAGCTTTTTGTTTTTAGTCCTTTCTTTTTCAATGAAGAGTGAGGCAAAAGTGACATTATCTTCCATACTTGGAGATAATATGGTATTACAGCAGCAAACAGAAGTCGAACTATGGGGAAAGGCCCGTCCCAATGCTGTTGTGACGGTGAAAACTTCGTGGAACAACCGGGTATATAAATCGTCGTCGGATGGAAAAGGAAACTGGTCTTTGAAGGTATCTACCCCTGTTGCGGGAGGACCTTACAAGATTACTTTCAATGACGGCGAATTGCTCACATTGCAGAATATACTGATTGGTGAAGTCTGGTTCTGTTCGGGCCAGTCGAACATGGAGATGCCTATGGGCGGCTTCGACCGGCAACCGGTCAGAGGGACGAACGATCTCATCGCCAAAGCCAAGCCATCCACACCTATCCGAATGTACACTACAGATTCAAAGGATGGGAGATGGGTACGTCAGTTTAGTAAAACGCCTCAGGAAGACTGCCAGGGCGAATGGCTCGAAAATACCCCGGTGAATGTTTCCCACATCAGTGCCGTGTCTTATTATTTTGCATGTTATATACAGGAAGTGCTGGAAGTACCCGTAGGCATTGTTGTATCTACCTGGGGAGGATCGAAAGTGGAGGCATGGATGAGCAGGGAATCCATAAAGTCTTTTGACAGTATCGACCTTTCCATACTCGACAACGATGCTGAAGTGAAGAATCCCACCGCTACTCCGTGTGTGCTTTATAATGCGAAGATAGCTCCCTTGACTCATTTTGCTGTGAAAGGATTCTTGTGGTACCAGGGAGAAAGTAACCGTGACAATGCCGGTCTTTATCAGAGCCTTATGCCTGCCTTTGTTACTGACCTGCGTGCGAAATGGGGCAGAGGAGAGCTTCCTTTCTACTTTGTGCAGATAGCTCCTTTCAACTATGAAGGGGCCGACGGTACTTCGGCTGCCCGCCTGCGTGAAGTGCAGTTGCAGAATATGAAGGATATACCGAATAGTGGCATGGTGACGACAATGGATGTCGGCCATCCGGTTTTCATTCATCCCGTAGACAAGGAGACGGTAGGAAACAGGCTGGCCTATTGGGCATTGGCACAGACCTACGGTATGAAAGGATTTGGATATGCTCCCCCTGTTTATAAATCAATGGAGATACAGGAGAATAAAATCTATATCAATTTCGATCATGCCCAACGCGGACTGAGCCCAATGTGGACATCGCTCAAAGGATTTGAGATAGCAGGTGAAGATAAAGTGTTCCACCCGGCTTTTGCCGAAATAGAAACCAAGACTGCCCGGCTGGCTGTTTCGAGTGACAAAGTTCCTCATCCTGTGGCCGTGCGGTATGCGTATAAGAATTATGTAGAAGCAAGCATTTTCAGCATTCATGGTATCCCTGCGGCGCCTTTCCGGACTGATAACTGGTAATTCCGTATGAAATATATCCGTGAAAGTCAGTGCGTATATCCATGATTCCCTGTATCTTTGTGTCCTCATTAAAACCATCATTATGGAACTAAAGCATGGATACTATCATCTGATTGCCATACTAACAGTAGCTATCTGGGGACTGACATTCATTTCGACTAAAGTATTGATAAATCACGGGTTGACACCTCAGGAAATATTCTTTTACCGCTTTCTGATTGCATATATAGGCATTTGGGTCATCTCTCCCAAACGTTTGTTCACCGGTAACTGGAAAGATGAATTGTGGCTGGTAGCCGGAGGTATATTCGGCGGCTCGCTTTATTTCTTTACAGAGAATACCGCTTTAGGGATTACGCAGGCTTCGAATGTATCGTTTATCATTTGCACGGCTCCCTTGCTGACCACTATCTTGTCGCTGCTTTTTTATAAGAGCGAAAAGGCATCGAAAGGACTGATATACGGTTCTTTACTGGCATTGATGGGGGTAGGGTTGATTGTTTTTAACGGTAGTTTCGTACTCAAAATATCTCCGATAGGCGATTTGCTGACTTTGCTTGCCGCATTGTCCTGGGCATTCTATAGTTTGATTATTAAAAAAATGGCCGGACGCTATCCTACTGTATTTATCACCCGTAAGATTTTCTTTTATGGAGTGCTGACTATTTTGCCTGCTTTTCTCCTGCATCCGTTGCAGCCCGATGCTGCCGTACTTTTGCAACCGGGCGTATTATTCAATTTGCTATTCCTCGCCGTGCTGGCTTCCCTGATTTGCTATGTACTGTGGAATGTAGTGTTGAAACAGTTGGGAACAGTTCGGGCATCCAATTATATCTATCTCAATCCTTTGGTTACAATGATTGCATCGTCCCTTATTCTGGATGAGAAGATTACTCTGGTAGCTTTGGGCGGTGCTGCTTGTATTGTCTGCGGAGTATATTGGGCGGAAAAGAAATAAAGTTCAGGGAGAACTCTTTATTTTAGGCTATATATTATTTATAAATGAATAAGACCGTCTCTGATAAGAAAGAGGGGCGGTCTTATTTTAGCTGTTTACATCTTATTTATCGAATAGGTAGTTGTTTACCTTTAGGAATTATCCGTCGCTGCTTTTATTTCTTTCGGATTTTAATTTGGTCAATCATAACTCCTTCGTCTAAAGCAGTGATTTTCAGACTCTGTTTCTTTGATGAACTTATTTTATGCGAAGTCGTTCGTTTTGCCTGATTGCTGAGAACATTCAGTTTCCATTCTTCACTTCGTCCTTCGGTGTGAAAGTCGACAATTTGTTCCGGTTCGTTACCGATAGAAATAGCATATCTGATTTGTTTACCTTCAACCGGATGGTTAGGAGTTAAAGCAACCTCTATCAGGATTGAATCAGTATCATTAGCTTTAAAGTTATATATGACATCGCTTCCTTTAGGTAGACTGATGGCTCCACGTTGATAACCCAGACCATGGGTAACGGGGCTTTCTCCGTTAAACTGGGAATAATCTTTTCCATTGAATAGGTAAAGAGGATGATCATCTTCCGGTAGCGGGGTGGTGGATCGGGTATGTGGAACTTTCTTGAACACCGGTAGGCTTTGTGGATAGCTCATCATTTTTTTCCATTTGCCGTTATTAAGGGAGTTATATCTCTCCATTAAGGAGGCCATGTTGTTGTATGCCGTATCGCTCAGTCGCCAGTCTGCTAATTCGTGGCGTGCCAGCTGTCCGTAAAGATGCTTTTTGTTCATTTCGTGGGCTGCACGAACAGGAAACTCGATCAACTGAAACCATACAAATTGTTTATCCGGAGCAACCTTTTGAGACATTGAGGTAACTTTAGCTGCAATTGTTTCGTATTCTTTAATGCGTTGTTTAATGTATTTTTCGCTCCATGGAAGATCGGAGATGATTTTGTATTTAGGGTCTTTTTCTTCTATACGTGTGTTGCCCATAAATTCCGGTTTACGTATGTAGGCAAGGCGGTAATATTCATTCATTACCGGAAGCAGTTCTTTGGCATTTTTTTTTCCGAACTCTCTGCTGAGCCAGGAGTATAAGTGCTTGTCCAGCCCGTTTATATTGTTTTCAATAGCATTGATATCCCATGCCATATCCAGGAACAATTCCGTAAGGTATTCACTGGGCTTGATATCGCCTACATTCAGTATCCACATATCTTGGGCTCCTTTGTCGTAGGCTAATTTCATTTGTGTATAAAGTTGGGCGGGATGGTTAGTTGCCAGCCAAAGGTAACTGTGCGGGCGTCCCCAGTATGAAATGTGATAATAAATACCATTTCCGCCTTTGCGTGCACGCTCTTTGCTGTCAGGGAAATGGCGGATGTACCCATAGTTATCGTCGCACCATAGCAAAGAAACATCTTCTGGCACTTCCAGTCCCATTTTGTAAACGTCCAGTACTTCTTTATAAGGGATGAATACTTGCGATACTTGCTCTACATTCGGATTTACATACTTTGCTATCATTTCCCGCTGATCTTTGAGTACATTAGTCAGGGCTGCTTTCTGTTCTTGTAAGGTGTTTGCACCCTGCATCTTACCATCATGTACTCCACGGATGCCCAAAGTGTAAATATTATCGGAACCGGCGAGCTCTTTGACGCGTTCTTCCCAAAATTTGAGCACATTTTCGCGGTTGTTCACGTAGTCGTACTTTCCGGTTCCGGCTGTTTTCCATTCAGCATTGGTATTTCGCATCATTGGTTCGCAATGGGCAGTACCAATAAATATTCCATATTTGTCTGCAGTCTCCTTGTTGCCCGGTGTCAGGTAGAAAGCGACGGAGCAGGTATGCATGGCAGGCCAGAATGTGTTGGCTCGCAGACGTAACAATAGTTCGAATATCCTTGCATGTGTTTTAGGGCCGATTTGTCCTTTCGTATCAGACGGTTCGTGGGTTAGGTAGCTCCATGGGGTTAGTCCCCAGTCTTCGTCGTTGATAAAGATGCCACGACGGGCAACCGAGGGATATTGGAGTGTTTTGAATCCTTCTTTCAGTTTGAATGATTGCTTTTTCTCTACAGGAGAATCTGCCCACCATTCCCAAGGAGATACACCGATCATTCGTGACAGTTCCAGAATGCCATAAGCAGTTCCGCGCTTGTCACTACCCAGTATGATCAGGTGGTTGTCTTTGACACTAACCAGAAAAGCTTCCTCATGCTGCTTTAGTTCCTGAATATCCTTGATAGCGATGAATTGTTCCGCTTTCTTATTCAGTCCGATTGTGCCTATGTATATATTTCCCTGTTGGTTACTTGTTTTCAACTCTCTGTCGAAAACATTGACATAGTCTTTCTGAAACATCTCAAGGGCGGTGTGGACCACTTGTTCTTCACTATCGTTGATGACCACTGTTACATCTTTATCATTCCGAAAGACAAAACCAGCTGAAGCATAAAGTGGAAAAATAACTCCGATTAAAATGCTGATGATTAATTTTCTCATGGATATTTTATGGGAATAAATGGTTAATTCATTTTGTTTTTAGAGCGATTGTTGCTGGTTGTACTCCTCCTGCACTCACTGTCAATTTCATTTCTCCGGGCTCGTAGCCGGAGCGGACAATTACCATTGCTCTTCCTTTGAAAAGCATCGGTTGAAGTGAGCCGAAACTTGCCATATCTGTTGGAGAAGCATTTCCGGAGCCGATGATCTTGCCGGTTCCTTTATGACTAATCTGTATTTTACGGTCATTGTGAGAGATGATATTTCCTTTTTTATCAACAAGTTCTATTAGTACATAGGAGAGGTCCTGCCCATGAGCTTTCATCTTTGTCTTATCGGCTGTTAATCTGAGGGCGACAGGTTCTCCGGTAGTTTCCAGTATGACGGAATCCCCTTTTCCATTCTCGTTTACTTCCACTGCTGTTAGTTTCCCTGCCTGATAGGGCACTCTAAAGGAAGCTTTATATAGTTCGTTTGTTTCTTTCTCACCTACAAGAGAATCATTCAGGTATAATCTCACTTTAGAAGCACGCGTATATACATTAACTTTCATCATTTTATTTTCCATTCCGGGAAAGGTCCATGATAAGGATTCTTCAGGCCATCCCCAGAAACTTACTTTACGGATCTTACCTTCTGGGACAGGTGTTTCGACTGCCATGCTTATCTTTCTGTTGTGCCATAAAATATCACGATAGTAGGATTGAGCTTTTTTTACGCCTAAAAGGTCAATATCTCCACACCAGCCATTAAACCAGGGCCAACCCATGAACTGGTGTACGTTTTCTTCCGGATCTACTTCGATAGAATTGCCCAGTCCCGATTCGCCGAGGTAATCAATTGCTGTCCATATAAAATCTCCTATGACGTAGGGAAGCTTTTCTACTTTATCCCAGTTTTGAGATGCTTCGTTGGCCACACTTTCACTGCTGTACATGATGCGTTCGGGATATTTGGCATGGTCTTCCTCATAAAAACGCCACATATAATTGTAACCGGCTACGTCAAGATGCCTGAAAGCCTTTTCAAGAGAAAGCATATTCTTCCTGTCTTTATCCCAGTACTTATTTACTCCGGCGGTGACAGGACGGGTATTATCATGCTTAAGTATTTCTTTTTTCAAATCTTCTGCAATCTTGAGTCCATTGTCCGAAATACGTTCCCTGATTTCATTTCCGATGCTCCACATGATTACCGAAGGATGATTACGGTCTCTTAGCACTAAAGACCGGATGTCACGTGCGCTCCACTCGTTAAAATAAAGATGATAATCTTCCGGATTCTTTTTTATTTTCCATTGGTCGAATGCTTCGTCAATAACCAACATGCCTAATCGGTCGCAAGCCGACATAAAACTTTCGGACATTGGGTTGTGGGAGGTACGTACTGCATTGAATCCATTCTGTTTCAGCAATTGTATTTTTCTTTCTTCTGCTCTGTCGAAGGCGGCTGATCCTAAAAGACCGTTGTCATGGTGAACACAGCCACCTTTTAATTTCATAGGTACTCCGTTGAGTTCAAATCCTTTTCCGGTAGAGAAATGTATGGTACGAATACCGAATGGGATGGATAGTTCGTCTTTCTTTTTTTTATTTTTCCAAAGACTGATGTTAGCTATATACAGCTCCGGTGTATCGGTAGACCATAACCGGGGTTTCTTCACTGTGATGGTAAAAGGAATTTCATGTTTATTTCCTGATGTCATTTTTACAGTGCTATTGGTGGTAGACACAACTTTTCCCCTGGGGGAAGTAAGGTTGATATTTACGGTATATTCTCCTTCTTCTGTATCTCCGTTAACAATGGTTGTGTTCAGTATGACGACGGCTTGTTCCTTATCAATGCTGTTGGTGCTTATGAAAGTACCCCAATCCTCAATATAGGACGGTGAAGTACGGATCATCCATACATGACGATAAATACCCGATCCTGTATACCAGCGGGAGTTTTTGCCTTCATTTATAACTTTAACGGCTATTATGTTTTTCTCTCCTGCTGGCTTACAGTAAGGTGTTATGTCTACTCTGAAAGAGGTGTATCCGTAGACATTATAATACGCCTTCTGCCCATTGATCCATATTTCCGATTGGTTATAAATTCCTTCGAAGTATAACTCGTGTCTTTTCCCGGCATCTTCCGGTGAGATAATGAAAGTTTTACGATACCACCCTTTGCCACCCACGGTTTGTCCGGTAGCAAAACCACCTACACTCTCACGGCTGAATGGTCCTACTACTTTATCAGGCTCCTGATTCTCGAGTGGTTCGATGCTCCAGTCATGGGGAAGATCCACTTTTCTCCAGGCAGAATCGTTGTAAACAGGTGATTCTGCATTCCTAACGTCTCCCCGGTAAAAATACCAGTTCCTGTCGAAAAGAGACTTTCTTTCAGATGCTTTCATGTTTAGGGATGGAAGCGTACTCAATAAAAGTAAGTACAAGAAATATTTAAAAAGTCTTGTCTCATAATGGCTGATATTACTCATAGATAGTTTATAGATTGATTATTTTAGAGTTAACCTTTTTAATTTGTTGCAAAAGTAGCGATATGTATAATAAATGTTTTTTCCTATATTTGCATATAGTTATTTCAAATTTGCAATTAACAGAGCTGGTTATGAGAAAGATAATGAACGAGCAGCTTCCTATATCGAAGTCATCCCCTTTGAAGGCTCGTTTTTATGACTACCCTTACTTCACTTATCCGTGGCATTTCCATACGGAGTATGAAGTTATCTATGTAAAAGAAGGTACGGGGATGCGGTTTGTCGGAAATAATGCGGAGAAATATGCGGATGGTGATATCATTCTGCTAGGCTCTGATCTGCCCCATTATATGAAAAGTGATGATGTATATCAAAAAGAAGGCAGTACACTCCGGACAACAGGTACTATCATCCAGTTTGAAAAAGACTTCATGCACCATGCCTTTAATTACTATCCCCATTTCATTAAGATCAAAAATCTGCTTGAAGAGGCACAACGGGGGATTTACTTTCCCGCAGGCTGTTCTTCAAGACTGGTTGAGCTGCTCGAATCCATTCCGTTGGAGACAGGGGTTGACCAGATCACTTCTTTCCTGCAACTTTTGAAAGAGATGGCAAACGTTACTTCCCGGTCTGTAATATCGACTTCTGACTTCGAGAATGATATTATATATGATGGATCGAGAATCGATAAAATCATAGCTTACCTGAATAAAAACTATACGCGACAGATCGACCTGAATGAAATATCCTCTCTGGCTGCCATGAATCCTGCTGCATTCTGCCGCTTCTTTAAGAGTAAAACGGGCAAATCGTTTAAGAATTATATATTGGAGATGCGGATAGGATATGCATGTAAACTGCTGCTTATGGGCGATATGAATATCTCGCAGATTAGTGTGGAGTGCGGATTTGATACTATTTCCCATTTTAACAAGTCATTTAAGAAGCATACCGGATTCAGTCCGTCTTACTATAAAAAGATGATGCTGGCTGAATAAGAAAAAGAGGCGAACGAGACGTATGGACATAAAAAAAGGGTCAACGCCTTGACCCAACCTTTGTTAACCTTAAATCTAATACTATGAAAAACACATTGCAAAGATACGGACTCTTGGGAAATTAGCAAATAATCCAAGTAAAATAGCATGTTTTATAACACGTTTTAAGATTTTCTTCCTGCTTGTTAAGAAATTGGACCTGCTTTTTTAAAAGGATGCAACACTAATTGTGAAAATTGAAACAGGAAATTCCGTTGATTCTCTGACGAAAAACTGTTATCTTTGCTCCGATAATCTCATTATTCACTCAACAAAAAAGAAAAGGAGCGAACCGTGAACGAAGAAGAAATCGTGCTTACCCCCATGATGAAACAGTTTCTGGACTTGAAAGCCAAACATCCGGATGCAGTGATGCTGTTTCGTTGCGGTGACTTTTACGAAACATATTCTACAGACGCCATTGTTGCATCTGAGATTTTAGGAATTACACTGACAAAACGCGCTAATGGGAAAGGAAAGACCGTTGAAATGGCAGGATTTCCCCATCATGCGCTCGATACATATCTTCCGAAGTTGATTCGTGCCGGAAAGCGTGTAGCTATCTGCGACCAGTTGGAAGACCCGAAACTGACGAAGAAACTGGTGAAAAGAGGTATCACCGAACTGGTTACTCCCGGTGTCTCTATCAATGACAATGTACTGAATTATAAAGAAAATAACTTCCTGGCTGCCGTTCACTTCGGAAAGGCTTCCTGTGGAGTTGCTTTTCTGGATATATCTACCGGTGAGTTTCTCACTGCGGAAGGTCCCTTCGACTATGTAGACAAATTGCTGAATAATTTCGGACCGAAAGAGATTCTTTTTGAACGGGGCAAACGCCTGATGTTCGAAGGTAACTTCGGCAGCAAGTTCTTTACTTTCGAACTGGATGACTGGGTCTTTACTGAAACTACTGCCCGCGAGAAACTGCTGAAGCACTTTGAGACCAAAAACCTGAAAGGCTTCGGGGTGGAGCATCTGAAGAATGGTATTATCGCTTCCGGCGCTATCCTGCAATATCTGACGATGACACAGCATACACAGATCGGGCATATCACTTCGCTGGCCCGTATCGAGGAAGATAAGTATGTGCGTCTGGATAAGTTTACTGTCCGCAGCCTCGAGTTGATCGGCAGTATGAATGATGGCGGCAGCAGTTTGCTCAATGTGATCGACCGGACAATCAGCCCGATGGGGGCCCGTCTGCTGAAACGCTGGATGGTTTTCCCGTTGAAAGATGAGAAGCCCATCAACGACCGTCTGAATGTGGTGGAATACTTTTTCCGTCAGCCGGACTTTAAGGAGCTGATTGAAGAGCAGTTGCACCTGATAGGAGACCTGGAACGTATTATCTCCAAAGTAGCCGTAGGACGGGTGTCGCCACGTGAGGTAGTTCAGCTGAAAGTTGCTCTGCAGGCTATTGAGCCCATTAAGCAGGCTTGTCTCGAAGCGGATAATGCCAGTCTGAACCGGATAGGCGAACAACTGAATCTTTGCATTTCTATTCGTGACCGGATTGCTAAAGAGATCAATAATGATCCTCCTTTGCTGATCAACAAAGGTGGAGTGATTAAAGACGGTGTGAATGAGGAACTGGATGATTTGCGCCGTATCTCCTACTCCGGGAAAGATTACTTGCTGCAGATACAGCAGCGTGAGAGTGAGCAGACGGGTATTCCGAGCTTGAAGGTAGCTTACAATAATGTATTCGGTTATTATATAGAAGTCCGCAACATACATAAGGATAAGGTTCCGCAGGAATGGATTCGTAAGCAGACGCTGGTCAATGCAGAACGCTATATCACACAGGAACTGAAGGTATACGAAGAAAAGATTCTGGGAGCGGAAGATAAGATTCTCGTCCTGGAAACCCAGCTTTATACTGACTTGGTGCAGGCATTGACGGAGTTCATCCCGCAGATACAGATTAATGCGAATCAGATAGCCCGTCTGGACTGCCTGTTGTCTTTCGCTAATGTGGCGCGTGAGAATAATTATATTCGCCCGATTATTGAGGATAATGATGTGCTGGATATCCGCCAGGGACGTCACCCTGTGATTGAAAAGCAGCTTCCGATTGGTGAGAAGTACATTGCCAATGACGTAATGCTGGATAGTACCACACAGCAGATCATCATTATCACAGGTCCGAACATGGCAGGTAAGTCTGCGCTCTTGCGCCAGACTGCACTGATTACGCTGTTGGCGCAAATCGGTTCGTTTGTACCTGCGGAACGTGCTCATATCGGCTTGGTGGATAAGATTTTCACCCGTGTGGGTGCCAGTGATAATATTTCGGTAGGCGAGTCTACTTTTATGGTGGAAATGAATGAGGCTGCGGATATTTTAAATAATGTCTCTTCCCGGAGTCTGGTGCTATTCGATGAGTTGGGGCGCGGTACGTCTACTTATGACGGTATTTCTATTGCCTGGGCCATCGTAGAGTATATCCACGAACATCCGAAAGCGAAAGCACGCACCTTGTTTGCCACCCATTATCATGAACTGAACGAGATGGAGAAATCCTTCAAGCGTATCAAGAACTACAATGTGTCTGTGAAGGAAGTGGACAATAAAGTGATTTTCCTCCGTAAGCTGGAACGTGGAGGAAGCGAACACTCCTTCGGTATCCATGTAGCAAAAATGGCGGGTATGCCGAAGAGTATTGTGAAGCGTGCCAATGCCATTTTGAAACAATTGGAATCGGATAACCGTCAGCAAGGTATCTCCGGCAAACCATTAGCGGAAGTCAGTGAGAACAGAAGCGGTATGCAACTCAGCTTCTTCCAGTTGGATGACCCGATACTTTGCCAGATTCGCGATGAGATACTCAATCTGGATGTGAATAATCTTACTCCGATTGAGGCGTTGAATAAGCTGAATGATATTAAGAAGATAGTCAGGGGCAAATAATGATGAACTGCACTCCTAAAGTTCTGTGTCCAACTTTTGGGGTGCAGTTCAGTTATTTCCTGCACCCGTAGATTTCCACATCCCCAATGCGGGCTATACCATCTTCCCCTGCATCCTGTATCAGCAGGCGTACATATCTTCCGCTTGTCGGAGTGATATCTACGTCCGTCACAGATACTGTATTTCCTTTTTGGATATCTACACGAGTCCATTTCTTACCGTCCTGACTGACTTCTATTGAAAAAGACCGTGTATTTAGTCGTTCCGGTAGTCCTGCGTTTCCGGCATGACGTACTACATAACGACTGATCAGGTATTCATTTTTAAAATCGAATTGTATCCAAGCGCGATTCCCTTCTTTCTTAGATATCCACAGGTGTCCTTCGCAGGGCGTGCCGTCTGCTGCAAACTTCGTTTCTGTGGAAGTCGGACTGGAAGTTATCTTCATTTTGGGTAAGAGTGTCAGATTGAAAGGCAGGTAATTGGCCTGATTGTGAAGATTGAAGAAATGGTCGCCCCGGCAGATTACAATATTGCCCGGTGATAGTTCTTCCAGACGCTTCTTCAAGACAACGATATTGTCCGGTCCCATTTTCCAGGATTCACCTTGTGCGGAAAGGAATATGGGATGCGAACCGTCAAATTTGGCTATGGTGTCTCTCCAGAAGGAGTAGATTACATCCACTCCGTTGGCATAACAAGGAAGATTCGGAACGAAGGCGAGTTTATGGTCCTGTATGTAAGTCGGCACTTTATACGGGCGTCGTTCCCAGTCTTGTTGTGTCAGGCCGTACAGGTAACGGCAGTTACGGGCATAAGCTCCCATTTGCTTCTGATTTACTTCGTCCCAGATGGTGATGACACGTAGTCCGCTTTTCTCCAGGTATTGCTGGGTCAGTTTTGCATAAGGGGTGAAGTCTGTTCCGGAGGTTGCATTCCAAAGATAATTGTGAGCGTCGTAAATCAACGAATATCCCATACCGGAGGGGCCGGATGCAAAGAAGTCGTTGGGGGTGGCTGTCGTGTAATAATGATTAAGCAGTCCCGGTCCGAAGTCCACTAATCCCGGGCTGATCGTCCAGTTGATAGGTATCACGCCTCTTCCTTTTTTGTCCCATAGTTCGGACATGGCATGCTGGCAGTATTGCACGTTGTCGCCGTCGCTCATATATAGTGCCAGATAAATTTTGTTTTCCAGTGCGGGCATTTTGGGTATTTCCGGATACTGAATCTGCTGTTGCATGCCTGCATACACTGTTGTATTTTCATAGAAATCGGAAGGGATGGTTGAGAGCCCATATTCTGTGGCAAGGCCTATACCGGAGCGTTCTTCGGCATACCAACCGGTAATGATGCTTTCTCCCGGCTGCATGGTTTTCATAAACTTGCGTAATACTGTATTTTCTTTCCAGTCACGTGCGTCCAGCCACACGATAGCTGCTCCTGATGCAACTGCCAAGTCGCGTACAAAGCCGCGTTGGGGCGGAAGGCTGATGAGCAGACGGTGCGTGCACTTTTTCCAGTACTGGTCGTACATGTATTCGTAGATTTCCGTGGCTTTGGTGTAAGGCAGCTTTCTGAGGTCTGCCAATACGGGAAGCTGGATATTTTGTTGCTTTAAAAGCTCGTATAGTTGGGAAGTTACGGGAATTGCATCTTCCAGTCCGGCAACTGTTGAGGCCAGGTTCAGGTAATGGACGCTCTTTTCCGGATCGTATAGAATCACTCCTTTCAGTTCATTCTTGTATTTGCTTACTAACCGCATGTATTGGGTAGCTTCGAGTTCGTTGACGGATAAATTCAGCAAGCGGGGCCATTTATGTTTACCTTCGCTGAAATGCTCGTACAAGAAGATGCGTGGTTGCCGCTTGTTGATTATCCCCTGTACAGCCAGCAGCATCGTCTTTTCTTCCGAAGATAGCTTACCCTGTTTCATATCTATTCCGTCCAGCTGTGATGCAGGAGTGGCAAAATGAGGCAGCATCTGACCTGCCGGCCAGTAAGTTCCGCTTTCTATGGTTTGGTGTTGGCTGACAGGAATGTATTGGTTGGTTCCCTGTTGAGCATATAATACAGAGACTGGCAGGGATATAAAGCATGTCAATATAAGAAGTTGTCTATAGAATAGTTTCATTGCTATGTGTATTAGTGTGTTTCATTTCAGAAACTCTTCCACCTTTTTGTAAAATAAAGAAAGATGATGACCGTCAATAAACCCGTGATGAATAGTCATGGCGATAGGCATCACCAGCTTGCCTTCCCTTACGACGGCTTTTCCGGCATTCAGCAGCGGATAGTTGTTACCGCTTTTCTTTTCCTGTGTGCCGGTGATGGAAGTAAAATATAAGTCGGGAGTTGCGCTAAGCAGAATCAGCCCGTAATCTCCGTCGGCTACTTCTCCGTTTTCTGCTGCATACGGATCACCGTCTTCGGGGATGGCTTCAATAATCATTTTGGCTTCCCGATAGAAAGTGTCGAAATCGTTGTGGTAAGGAAAACGAGTGGTGAAGAACTTGCCGTTCTCTTTTATCTTGATGGGAGAAAGCATATCTATGGCGTCATAGAGCACCACACGCCCCTCCGTATCGATGCGGTAACGAAACTCCGGAATCTCGTTGGCTGCACGCAGCACTGCGTACAGATAGTGGAGAAAGAAAGACTGTCCCGCCGCTTTGGCTCGCTGTTTGGCGCCTCCGCATTCTACTTCCGAGGTAATGGATAATTGGGGATTCTGGAAATGGCGGAAGAAGTTGAAATTCTCCTTCCGCTCCCAGTTTTCTATATCTATAATCCGTTTCATTTCTTAGCCACTTTCTTCCGGTCATAGAAGAACATGAAGTAGATACCTATGATGATGAATGGAACGCTTAGCCATTGTCCCATGTTGAACATCATGTGATCTTCGAAGGCTTCCTGATTCTCCTTCACAAATTCGATGAAGAAACGGAAGGTGAAGATATAAGCCAGGCAGAGACCGAAGAAGAATCCACGGTGTAGTTTCTTGCTATAATTCTTGTAAAGATAGAACATGATGAAGAACAGAATCAGGTAGGCAATCGCTTCGTAAAGCTGTCCCGGATGGCGGGGCAACATGTCTACCCGTTCGAACACGAATGCCCAGGGCACGTCGGTCGGTTTACCGATAATTTCGGAGTTCATCAAGTTTGCCAGACGGATGAAGCAGGCAGTGACAGGCGTAGCGACAGCAATCATGTCCACTACATCCATATAATGAAGCTTCGTCTTGCGGCAATACAGCCAGAGAGCGATCATCAATCCAAGTGTACCTCCGTGGCTGGCAAGTCCTTCGTAACCGGTGAATTTCCATCCTCCGCCGGGCAGGAACTTGATTGGCAGAAGCATTTCCACAAATCCTTTTCCGCTTGTCAGATACTGTCCCGGATCGTAGAACAGGCAGTGTCCCAGACGCGCGCCAATCAGAATTCCGAAGAAACAATAAAAGAAGAGGGGATCAAATTTCTTCTCGTCTATTTTTTTGTCACGATATTGGTAGTGGACGATGATGTAGGCAAAGAAGATTCCTACTGCCCACAATAATCCGTAGTAACGGATAGAAATGCCGAACAGGTTGAATAGTTCGGGGTTCGGATTCCAATTGATAGATAATAAGAGGCTATTCATGTTGGATAACGGTTTACGGTTTGATAATTAGTGTTTTGTGAATTTTTCGGCAACCATCCGGTAAGTTGGTATGTCGATACCTTGCTCCTCGGCTGCTGCAATCATGTCAAACAGCAAACCTTGTATTTCCGATTCATGTCCCCGTGCCAGATCCTTTTGCATGGAAGCGGTACTGTCGGGATCGAGTTTATCAATGACTTTCAAATTGTAGCTGACCGGATCTTCGGGAAATTCGACTCCTAGCTTACGTCCCAGTGCAGCACTCTCGGTAGAAAGCCCGATGAATGTATCCCGTACTTTTCCCTGTTTCTGCACTTCGCCCATCGGTACGTCGTAGTAGGCTCCGGTGACAGCCATTGCCGAGATAAACGACCACTTGACAAATGTATCCCGATTGATGTCCGGAGAGATTTCAGCCTTGATTCCACTTTCCTGAAGATCTTTCTGAATAGCTTCCAGAACGCCCGGAGCTACCTGTGTCCCTTTGTGGGCACCATACACCAGCCGGAAGATTTTTCCCATCTGGGTTATTTCTCCCGCACCGGAAACAAAGCCTACAATGTAGATACATCCATCCAGTACGGTTACCTCCGGAACCAGGCGCTGAATGCGCGGACCGGTTCCGTAAACATTCAGGATAGGGATAACGACCGTCTTGTCGTGTGATGCCCTTTTGATGAGTTCGGTAATCGAATCGACGGAATATCCTTTCACGCAGACAAAGATCACGTCTGCTTTTCCATTGAATTCTTCTGCATTCATAGCAGGGATAGCCAGCGCATGCTCTCCCTTTAAATCTGATTTCAGTTTCAGGCCGTTTGTCTGTATGGCCTGCAGATGAGCTCCGCGGGCAATACAAGTAACATCTTTTCCGGCAAGTGACAAGAATCCTGCGATACTGCCACCGACGCCTCCGGTTCCTGCAATGAGATATTTCATAATTTAATGAAGAATTAAGAATGAAGAATTAAGAATGAAGAATTAAGAATGAAGAATTAAGAATGAAGAATTATGAATGAAGAAAAGTGACCGGTGGAGTTTCTGCCTGATACTAAATTCATCATTTTTAGTTCTTCATTCTTCATTTATTATTATACGTTGAAGCGGAAGTGCATGATGTCGCCATCCTGTACTACATATTCTTTTCCTTCCACACCCAGTTTCCCGGCTTCCTTGACGGCTGCTTCCGAACCGTATTGGATATAATCATCGTATTTGATTACTTCTGCACGGATAAATCCTTTTTCGAAGTCAGTATGGATTACACCTGCACATTGCGGAGCTTTCCATCCTTTCTCATAAGTCCATGCACGTACTTCCTGTACGCCCGCTGTGAAGTAGGTTTCGAGGTTCAGCAGCTTGTAAGCTGATTTGATAAGACGTGCAACACCCGATTCTTCCAGGCCTACTTCGGCAAGGAACATCTGGCGGTCTTCGTATGTTTCCAGTTCTGCGATGTCTGCTTCGGTTTTTGCAGCGACAACGAGGATTTCTGCGTTTTCATCCTTTACAGCTTCACGAACCATGTCTACGTATTTGTTGCCGTTTACGGCACTTGCTTCGTCTACGTTGCAGACGTACATTACCGGTTTGCTGGTCAACAGGAAAAGTTCGTGAGCGATTTTCTGCTCGTCTTTTGTTTCAAAGGTCACGGTACGTGCGGATTTTCCTTGTTCCAGAGCATCCTTGTATTGCACGAGTACGTCATAAGCTTGTTTGGCAGCTTTGTCTCCACCTGTCTGAGCCTGTTTTTGTACTTTCTGTATACGGCTTTCGATTGTTTCCAGGTCTTTCAGCTGAAGTTCATAGTCGATAATTTCCTTATCGCGGACGGGGTTTACGCTTCCGTCTACGTGTGTCACGTTATCATCGTCGAAGCAACGAAGTACATGGATGATTGCGTCTGTTTCGCGGATATTGGCAAGGAACTTGTTTCCCAGTCCTTCGCCTTTGCTTGCACCTTTCACCAGTCCGGCGATGTCTACGATTTCTACTGTTGTAGGAACAATTCGTTGGGGGTGTACCAACTCTGCCAGTGCGTTCAGACGTTCATCGGGAACAGTGATAACACCTACATTCGGTTCGATTGTACAGAAGGGGAAGTTTGCCGCTTGCGCTTTTGCGTTTGACAAACAGTTGAAAAGTGTCGATTTACCTACATTCGGAAGTCCGACAATACCACATTGCAATGCCATATTAATCTATTATTTCTTTTATTATGATCCATACATGTGAGCAATGGGTTGGCACTAATCTCCCGATAAAAACAGTCCTGATTGCCAACTTGCTCATTTTAGTTTGCAAAGATAATCATTTTTTGAGCTAATGAGGGAAACTTGGTATACTTTCTGTCTTTTTCTGATAATTGTGCAGGTTTGGAAAAAGGTCTGGAGCAAATTGACAAAATGAATTTTTAATCTCTTTAGAAGGTTCTTTTTCTGCCTGACGGCAGGAACGGATGGAAATAAAGGAATGAAAATCTGTATTTCGTTCATAAATAGGGTGGTATATGAATCTTTACAATTCTAATAATTCGGTATTCATACCTTTCCTGTCAAATAGGGTAGCTTGACTTGTTGGATACCGTTAGCTGACATGCAGAACATTAATGGCTGACATGTCAGGTAGCCTTACTCAACGTGTCAGTCATTAATGTGCTGCAAGTTGGATATATATATTCTGCATGTCAGATAACAACACTTTTGCATAATCTTCCATTCAAACGGGACAGATATACAGATCATCTGTATATTCATGCATTGCCTTATTTCCCCGAAGGCTGGTTTGCTCGTTTTTGAAAATGCATCTGTCAGCAGAATCGTCAATATGGTGCCATTGGTCTTCTTATTCTTCGGTTTTTCTCTCTATTCGAAAATGATTAAGAATAAGGTGAAAATCCAGTATTTATTCGATAAAGGGGTTAGGAAGCTGTAAAGTCTAGTACTTGGCTTGATACTTCTTATAAAAGATTAGGAACAAGGTAAATCCGATCAGCGCAAACGGAACACCTGTCAAGGCAGGATAGCGATAGCCACCACTAACTGCAAGTCCTCCTGCATAAGCACCGATAGCATTTCCCAAATTGAACGCAACTTGTACGCAGGCAGCTCCCAACATCTCTCCACCTTTAGCTACCCGGATAATCAATAGTTGCTCCGGACTGGAGACAGCAAACAGTCCTGCTGTACAGAGGCACATCAGTAGAGCAGCCGCCCATTTGTAAGGAGAGAGGAAGAAGATAAGCAGCAGCATCAGACAGATAAGTGCTTGTGCAGCAGTACCTACCTTTCCGGGAGAGTAACGGTCAGAGAGTCGTCCACTGATCAGATTGCCCATGACCATACCGAATCCGGCAAGAATCATCAGAGGGGTGATGCTTTCGGCAGAGAAACCGGAAACATTTGTCAACATGGGATTAATATAGCTGTACCAGCAGAATACACCGCCATTTCCCAATGCCGTAGCACCGAGAATCAGCCAAGGAGCCGGAGTTTTGAGAAAGCGGAACTGTCCTTTGAAGCCGGTATCTTTCAGTCCTTCTACATGAGGAACCCATCGCCAGATATAATACAGAATGACGATTCCCCAAAGACCTACCAGCAGGAAGGTAGCACGCCACGAAAGCATGGTGCTTAAAGAAGTTCCCAATGGTACACCGAATAGGTTGGCAATGGTCATTCCGGCAATCATGATGGAGACAGCTTCCGAGCTTTTACCTTTATCGGCAAGTCTTTCTGCCACAATAGAACCTACTCCGAAATAGGCTCCATGAGGAAGTCCGGAGATGAATCGGGAAATAAGCAGCATCCAGTAACTAGGTGATAAGGCTGCACAGATATTACCTATCATAATCAGGGTGACTAATACCAGCAATATATGTTTTAATGGATACTTCCGGGCCAATGTTAATACGGGGGCACCTACACAAACCCCCAATGCATAGGCGGAAATAAAATGCCCGGCAGTAGGGATACTTATCTGTAAATCTCTCGCTACATTGGGCAGTATACCCATCATCACAAACTCTGCGATACCCAATCCGAGGGTACCGAATGCCAATGCAATAAGACTCTTCTTCATACGAAACTTAACCTAATACCTGTTACTTTTTTTACCTTACTTTATTTAAAAGTGACTTTTATCGGAGCGCAAAGGTAAAACAAAATATCTCAGGGTGAGTTCGCCATGAAAGATTTTGATTTAAATCAATTTATACGGTTTAGAGGTAGGACGGATATATGGAGTTATCCACTAATAGCTCAATCCGGGAGAAAGGAAAAGGGAGTCAGTTCAATGAGTAGTCCGATTAAATACAATGACTTTAAACCGCTTTTTTGAGGATTTTATAAGAGATTATTTACAAATATTCTTTAAATATCAGATAGTTAATAATTTCTTTATAGCCGGGCTCTTAATAATTTGTCGGATACTTCATATCTGTTTTATCCTGGTGTGACCAGATTTATGGCCATTATTAGAAATGTAATTATTGCAAATATAATAATTATCCTCCGTCTGTTTTTTAATGGCCTCATTTATCATAATAATTGTAAGAAAGGCTTGAGGTTTCTGAAAGACTTTTATCTTTGCAGTAATAATATGCATAGACTATGAGAAAGATTGTTTTGATTTTCGTGACAGTTGTCCTTCCCTGTTTGCTTTGTGCAAGAAATGATGATAAGAGTACCGACGCGTTGCTTCGTCAGATTGATGGTATCATTAAGAACCGCCAGACTTACGGAGCAGAGAAGGAAGCTCGTATTGCTGACCTGAAGAAACTACTTTCGGAAGCAACTTCCGATGAACAGCGTTATGGGTTTTGTGGCAGGCTCTTCGATGAATATCGGGCCTATAATCTGGATTCTTCTTATGTATATGCACAAAGAAAGCAGAATCTGGCTTCTCATATGGGAAAACAAGATTATCTGGATGATTCCGCGATGAATATGGCAGAGGTAATGGGAACAACCGGAATGTATAAAGAAGCTCTGGAGCAGCTGGGGCAGATAGACAAGAAGACATTGCCCGATTATCTGTATTCCTATTACTATCATTTATATCGTACCATCTATGGACTGATGGGAGACTATGCCGTCACGGAAAAAGAAAAGAAGGCATATTACCGGATGACAGACCTGTATCGGGACTCTCTTTTGCAGATAAATGCTTCCGATTCTTTGGGGCACGTATTAGTCATGGCTGATAAATGTATAGTCCATGCCCAATATGATGAAGCAATTCGTATGCTGATGGATTATTACAGAAGACCTTCGATGGATGAACACTCCAAAGCTATGATTACCTACACCCTTTCAGAAGGATATCGCCTGAAGGGAGATAAAAAAGGGCAAAAGCACTATCTGGCTCTTTCGGCTATTGCCGATTTGAAATCGGCGGTGAAAGAATATGTATCTCTTCGGAAACTGGCCTCTCTTGTCTATGAGGACGGAGATATAGACCGCGCTTATAATTATCTGAAGTGCTCGTTAGAAGATGCTACTCTTTGCAATGCCCGTCTGCGTACATTAGAAATCTCTCAGGTGTTCCCTATCATCGATCAGGCCTACCAACTGAAAGCGAAGCGGCAGCAACAGGAAATGAAGATATCGCTGATCTGTATTAGCTTGCTTTCTATCTTTTTGCTGGTAGCTGTCTTCTTTGTTTATAAACAGATGAAGAAAGTGGCGGCAGCCCGTCGTGAAGTGCTTGACACCAATACACTGTTGCAAGAGCTGAATGAAGAACTTCATCACTCCAATTCACAACTGAAAGAGATGAACCATACGCTTTCAGAAACGAACTATATCAAAGAAGAGTATATCGGGCGATATATGGACCAATGTTCTACATACCTCGACAAAATGGATCTGTACCGTCGCTCTCTGAATAAGACTGCGGCTGCTGGTAAGGTTGAAGAACTCTATAAAGCAATCAAATCCTCCCAATTCCTCGAAGAAGAATTGAAAGAGTTCTATGCTAATTTCGATATGACCTTCCTGCAGCTCTTCCCCAACTTCGTGGAAGAATTCAATGCTCTGCTCGTTGAGCCGATGCAACCTAAGGCGGGAGAACTATTAAATACCGAGCTTCGTATCTTTGCTCTTATCCGGCTGGGGATTACGGATAGTACGAAGATTGCCCAATTCCTGCGTTATTCTGTTACTACCATCTACAATTACCGGACGCGTGTCCGTAATAAAGCACTTGGCGAACGAGATGAGTTTGAGGCTAAAGTGATGAAAATAGGTAAGGTAGAAGAGAAGGTTGCGGAGACGGAAGAGAAAGCCGCCCGCCCGGAATAGAGAAAATGAAGGGAAAAGTGAAAACCGGTAAGACGAAAAAGTAAGAAAACCACTACTTTTTTAGCATAATTGTTATTCTATAATAATCTTATTATTAATGGTTTATACTGTATGTTACTGTATAAATCACTATATTTTTGCTATCTCTCAAAAGAAGCGGGTTTAATTGTGGATACTTTTGTTTCAGCGAGAACAAATAGTAATCCTAATATTAACTTTAAATTATTGTACATGAAACAGAGCATGAAGTCGAAAGGCTTTGAACGCCGCCTCTTATTAATAATGTGGGGCTTGTTCCTATCTCTTAGTGCATTTGCACAACAGATTACAGTAAAAGGACATGTGGCAGACGCCGCAGGTGAGCCGGTTATCGGTGCCAGCGTGATAGAAGGGAAATCCACGAATGGTACGATTACCGATATAGACGGTAACTTCTCATTAAGTGTTTCAGCCAACAGCACACTGACTGTCTCTTTTGTCGGCTATAAGACGCAAACCATTTCGGTGAACGGGAAAACCTCGTTGAAAGTAACTTTGCAGGAAGATACGGAAGTATTGGATGAAGTAGTTGTAATAGGTTACGGAACAATGAAAAAGAGCGATTTGACCGGTGCCGTGTCTTCTGTCGGGGTGAAAGATATCAAAGACTCTCCGGTAGCCAATATCGGTCAGGCGATGCAAGGCAAGGTATCCGGCGTACAGATTATCGATGCCGGTAAGCCGGGTGACAATGTTACCATTAAAATCCGTGGCTTGGGAACGATCAATAACAGTAACCCTTTGATTGTCATCGACGGAATCCCTACCGACTTGGGATTGTCTTCTCTGAACATGGCTGATGTAGAGCGGGTAGACGTATTGAAAGATGCTTCGGCAACGGCTATCTACGGTTCGCGTGGTGCAAATGGTGTAGTGATGATTACCAGCAAACGTGGTGTAGAAGGTGCGGGAAAGGTAACGGTAAATGCCAACTGGGCGGTTCAGAATGCAACCAAGGTGCCTGATATGCTGAACGCCGCTCAATATGCTGCCCTGAGCAATGATATGCTGTCTAATAATGATGATAATACAAACCCTTACTGGGCAGACCCTTCTTTATTGGGAGCAGGAACGAACTGGCTGGATGAGATGCTGCGCACGGGAGTGAAACAAAGTTACTCTGTGAGCTACTCCGGCGGTACGGAGAAGGCTCATTACTATGTATCCGGTGGTTTCCTCGATCAGTCCGGTATCGTAGAAAGCGTTAATTACCGTCGTTTCAATTTCCAGGCCAACAGCGATGCTCAGGTCAATAAGTGGCTGAAGTTCACGACTAACCTGACGTTCAGTACCGATGTGAAAGAAGGTGGATCTTACAGTATCGGAGATGCAATGAAAGCACTTCCCACCCAGCCGGTGAAGAATGAAGACGGCAGTTGGAGCGGTCCCGGGCAGGAGGCGCAATGGTACGGAAGTATTCGCAACCCGATCGGTACACTGCACATGATGACCAATGAGACCAAAGGATATAACTTTCTGGCAAATATTACCGGAGAGATCACCTTTACCAAATGGCTGAAGCTGAAAAGTACCTTCGGTTATGATGCCAAATTCTGGTTTGCCGACAACTTTACTCCGGCTTATAACTGGAAACCGAACCCGGTAGAAGAATCCTCCCGCTATAAAAGCGATAACAAGTCGTTCACCTATTTGTGGGACAATTATTTTGTATTCGATCATACTTTCGCCCGGAAACATCGTGTGGGTGTCATGGCTGGTTCTTCTGCTCAATGGAACAACTACGACTATCTGAATGCTCAAAAGAATATCTTCATGTTTGATAATATCCACGAGATGGACAACGGCGAGAAGATGTACAGTCTCGGCGGTAGCCAGAGTGACTGGGCACTGCTTTCTCTGATGGCACGTCTCAACTATTCTTACGAAGATAAATACCTGCTCACAGCCACTGTACGTCGTGACGGTTCTTCCCGTTTCGGCAAGAACAACCGTTGGGGAACTTTCCCTTCCGTCTCTCTGGCATGGCGCATTTCTCAGGAAGACTGGTTTCCGAAAGACAACAACTTCCTGATGAACGATCTCAAACTACGCATCGGATACGGTGTGACCGGTAATCAGGAAATCGGTAACTACGGTTTTGTTGCTTCCTATAATACGGGAGTCTATCCTTTCGGCAACAATAATTCTACCGCTTTGGTATCGACCACCCTTTCCAATCCGAATATTCATTGGGAAGAAGTGCGCCAGACCAACTTCGGTGTAGATATGAGCCTGTTCAACTCACGTGTCAACCTTTCGCTGGATGCATATATCAAGAAGACAACCGATATGTTGGTGAAAGCTTCCATTCCTATCACTTCCGGCTTTGAAGATACTACCGAAACCTTCACTAATGCCGGCAAGATGCGTAATAAGGGAGTGGAAATGACCCTGCGTACCATCAATATGAAAGGTCTTTTCTCTTGGGAATCTGCTTTGACGGCTACCTATAACAAGAACGAAATTCTGGACTTGAACAGTGAGACCCCGATGTTTATCAATCAGATGGGCAACTCCTACGTGACTATGCTCAGAGCCGGTTATCCGATTAATGTATTCTATGGATATGTGACTGACGGGCTTTTCCAGAACTGGGATGAGGTAAACCGCCACGCTACCCAGCCGGGAGCCGCTCCGGGTGATATCCGTTTCCGGGACTTGAATAACGACGGAGTCATCAACGATGAAGACCGTACCGTAATCGGCAATCCGAACCCGAACTGGTTCTTCTCTCTGACCAACAATTTTTCTTATAAGGGATGGGAACTCTCTGTTTTCCTGCAAGGTGTATCGGGTAATAAAATTTATAATGCCAACAATGTAGACAACGAAGGAATGGCAGCCGCTTACAACCAGACCACAGCCGTATTGAACCGCTGGACAGGCGAAGGAACTAGCAACTCCATGCCCCGCGCTATCTGGGGAGACCCGAATCAGAACTGCCGTGTATCCGACAGATTTGTAGAAAACGGTTCATACCTCCGTCTGAAGAACATTACACTTTCGTATACACTGCCCAAAAAGTGGATGCAAAAGATTCAGCTGGAAAATGCCCGCATCTCCTTCTCTTGCGAGAATGTGGCCACTATTACCGGATATTCCGGCTTCGACCCGGAAGTTGACGTCAATGGTATCGACAGCAGCCGCTACCCGATTTCACGTACATTCAGCATGGGTTTGAACTTTAACTTTTAAATCAGGAGGAAGAATATGAAAAAGATAACAACTTTGGTGATGATGTTTGCCATGCTGGCATTGACATCATGCAACGATTTCTTAGATAAATATCCTAAATATGGAGTCGATCCCGAATCGGAAGTAACGAACGAGATTGCTGTGGCACTGACCACTGCCTGCTATAAGACTCTCCAGTCGTCCAATATGTACAACCAGCGTATATGGAGTCTTGATATCATTGCGGGCAACAGTGAGGTAGGTGCCGGAGGGGGAACTGACGGACTGGAAACTGTTCAGGCTTCCAACTTCATAGCCCAGAGCGATAATGGCTTTGCCTTGTACGTATGGCGCTCTCCGTGGGTAGGTATCGGACGTTGTAACATCGTACTTTCCAATCTGCCTTCGGCTGCTGTCTCTGATGAGATAAAGACCCGTTGCATGGGTGAAGCGTATTTCCTGCGTGCACATTATTATTATATTCTGGTGCGTCTGTATGGAGGTGTACCTTTGCGCCTGCAACCGTTTGAGCCGGGAGAATCTACGGATATTGCCCGTAATACGGTAGATGAGGTATATGCCCAGATTCTTTCCGACTGTAAGAATGCAGTGGCGATGCTTCCTCCGAAGAGCAGTTATGGAGACAGCGACAGAGGACGTGCCTGCAAAGAAGCCGCAATGGCCATGCTGGCGGATATTTACCTGACACTTGCTCCTAACCATCGCGAATACTATGATGAAGTCGTGACTCTATGCAATGACATTGCCGCGATGGGATATGATCTGACTCAATGCAATTATGCCGATAACTTCGATGCTACCATCAACAATGGTGCGGAATCCCTTTTCGAAGTACAATACTCCGGAAGCACGGAATATGACTTCTGGGGCGGTGATAACCAGTCATCCTGGCTGTCGACTTTCATGGGACCTCGTAATTCAAGTCTGGTAGCCGGTGCTTATGGATGGAACCTGCCTACAGAAGAGTTCTTCAAGCAATACGAAGACGGTGATTTACGGAAAGACATAACTGTATTGTATCAGGGCTGTCCCGCTTTTGACGGCATGGAGTACAGACGTTCCTGGTCGAATACAGGTTATAATGTGCGCAAGTTCCTTGTGTCGAAGACCGTCTCTCCGGAGTATAATACCAACCCCAACAACTTCGTAGTATACCGCTATGCGGATGTCCTGCTGAAGAAAGCGGAAGCATTGAACGAACAGGGACATCCCGAACTGGCTGCCGGACCTCTGAACATCGTTCGTCAGCGTGCCGGGCTGGCAGATGTGCCGACTACCCTGACCCAGACCGAAATGAGGGAGAAGATTATTCATGAGCGCCGGATGGAGCTAGCTTTTGAAGGACACCGCTGGTTTGATATGATCCGTATTGATAATGGAAACTATGCGCTGACATTCCTGAAATCCATCGGTAAGAATAATGTGACCAAAGAACGCCTCCTGCTGCCTATTCCGCAGACAGAGATGGACTCCAATCATCTGATGACTCAGAATCCCGGTTATTAATCTGTTTTATAATCATTCATTTAGATCAATAATATGATGAAGAAATATATATATCAGTTGTTATGCTCTCTTTTCATCGGCGGAACCATGGTTGCCTGTGCCGAGGATTATATGGAGACAGATAAAGGACATGATACCCTTACCCTTTCGGTGAATCAGCAGGAGCTGGTGTTGAACGAGAAGAACCATAGTCAGGAAGCGCTTGCCCTTTCGTGGACTACCGGAACGAATTACGGAAGCGATAACCGCATCTCTTATACGCTGGAACTGGCTGAGGCAGGAACAGACTTTGCCAATGCTTACTCAGTAGATTTGGGCACAGGAACGTACCAGTGGACAAAGAAAGTAGAAGAACTTAACCAGTTTCTGAATACGCAGCTTGGTATCGGCTATGCAGTGAAAGCAGAGCTGGAAGCACGTATCACAGCTGTCGTTGCCGGAATGGAAGATCAGAAGCAGAGTGCAACGGCTGCCTTCACGGTGACTACTTACCAGCCGGTTACTACCACACTTTACTTGATTGGCGACGCTACTCCGAAAGGATGGAGTGCCGACGAAGCGACGGCAATGGAGCGTACGGACAACGGACAGTTTACGTGGACCGGAAAACTGACAGCCGGATCGTTTAAGTTTATAACGACTTTGGGAGACTTCCTGCCGTCATACAACCGTGACGCCAGTGCCGGAGAAGCGCTCAAACTAACCTACCGCACATCAGGCGACCAGCCGGACGAACCGTTCACAATGAGTGAAGAAGGAACGTACATTGTAAAAGTAGACCTGCTCGACTTGTCGCTGACTCTTACCGAAACGGAAGCCATCGGCTGGAGATTTGAAGAATTTTTCATTGTCGGCTCGTTTACCGGTGACAATGGCTGGGGATTTGAAGCACTGTCCAAAGATGCCGTTCAGATGGATTTGTTCCATTATGGAGCTGTCATCCCCTGGAAAGCAGACGGAGAATTTAAATTCGCTTCTGTGGCAGACTTCGGCCAGTCGGATGCCTTCTTTCATCCTGCTACAGCAAATGCTCCGTACACTTCGACATCCGTAGTACTCGGAGGCGAGGATAATAAATGGCAAATGAAGGAAACCGAATGCGGCAAACCTTATAAAGTACTGTTCTACACAGGCAAAGGAAAAGAAAAGATGCTGATGCGTCCGTTCACTCCTTACGAAGGACTGTATCTGGTAGGTGAGGCAACTCCGAACGGATGGAGCCTGGACAATGCTACCCCGATGACGAAGAGTGCCGACAGTCCTTACGTCTTCACATGGAGCGGTACGCTGAAAGCCGGTGAGATGAAGATTTCATGCGATAAGCAGTCCGACTGGGGCGGAGACTGGTTTATGGCGGATAAGAATGGCAAGACTCCGACGGGTGAGGTGGAAACAGCCTTGTTCGTCACCAAGTCTGACGCAGAGTTGAGCAGCATGTATCCGGATGCGGACTTGGGTGGTCTGGATAATAAGTGGAATATTCAGGAAGCTGGTTCTTATCGGATTACGATTGACCAGTTGAAAGAGACGATCTCGATTGTGAAACAATAAAACAAGAATTCAAGATGAAGAAAATAATATACTTGGCAGCTGCTTTCCTGTGCATGGCTTGCAGTGATGATCATGAGTCGGACCAGCAGCATGGAGGAGCTTCGGGAAGTGTGACCGAAGTGACTCCGGTAACATCGGACTTAAGTGTCGGCCTGTCGACGGATAAGGCTTTCTATAAACCGGGAGAAAAGGTGGTATTTACAGCAGACAACGCTCTGCCTGCCGGAACCAAAGTACGTTATCGCCTTTCGGGTGAAACGGTCGGAGAGGAGTCGGTAAACGGTACCGGCTGGACGTGGCAGCCGCCTGCCACCGATTTCAAAGGATACATGGCAGAGGTTTACCGTCAGGAAAATGGCACGGATGTGATAGTCGGCACGATTGCGGTAGATGTATCCAGTGACCCGGCACGTTTCCCGCGCTACGGTTTTGTCGCTGATTTCAGTCAGGAGAAGACAACTGCGAAGACGCAGGAAGAGATGGCATATCTGAACCGTCACCATATCAACTGGGTGCAGTTTCAGGACTGGCACAATAAGCACCACTGGCCGTTGGGCGGCACACGCACGCAGTTGGACGAGGTATATATGGACATTGCTAACCGTGAGGTTTATACAAGTTCGGTGAAGAACTACATTGAAGCACAACACCGTTTCGGTATGAAATCCATGTTCTACAATCTTTGTTTCGGAGCCTTGAAAGATGCTGCCGCGGATGGAGTAAAGGAAGAATGGTACTTGTTTAAGGATGCTTCTCATACCACTAAGGACAGTCACGACCTGCCGGGCGGATGGAAAAGTAATATCTATCTGGTAGACCCTTCCAACAAGGAATGGCAGGAATATCTTGCCGAAAGGAATGACGATGTGTATGCTAATTTCGCCTTCGACGGTTATCAGATAGACCAGTTGGGAAGACGCGGTACTCTTTACGATTACAGCGGTACTCCTGTCAACCTGCGCGAGGGATACGCCTCTTTTATAGAAGCGATGAAGCAGGTTCATCCGGACAAGAGTCTGGTGATGAACGCAGTCAGCCGTTACGGTGCCCGCCAGATAGGGGAGAGCGGCAAAGTCGATTTCTTCTATAATGAAGTATGGGCGGATGAGGCCGACTTTACCAATCTGAAAGCTATTCTTTATGAGAATGGAGTATATGGTAACTACCGGTTGAATACGGTTTTTGCAGCCTACATGAATTATAACAAGGCAGATAACCGGGGAGAGTTTAATACGCCGGGTATCTTGCTGACGGATGCCGTAATGTTTGCTTTGGGTGGTTCGCACCTCGAACTAGGAGGCGATCATATGCTGTGCAAGGAATATTTCCCGAATGAGAACCTGACCATGAGCGAAGAGCTGAAAACGGCGATGGTTCATTACTACGACTTCCTGACGTCGTATCAGAATCTGCTTCGCGACGGAGGAACAGAGAACAGCATCACCATGAACTGTACCAACGGCGAAATGAAGTTGAATGTATGGCCTCCCCAACAAGGGTCGGTCACTACCTATGCCAAACAGGTGGGCGACAAGCAGGTGATACATCTCCTTAACTTCTCGCAAGCGAACAGCCTGAGCTGGAGAGACGTGGACGGCACTATGCCGGAACCGGCTTTGATTACGAAAGCGGCTTTGCAGATGAATCTGCCGGCAAAGGTGAACAAGCTGTGGGTAGCATCGCCGGATGTACACGGGGGAGCTTTGCAGGAGCTGGCTTTTACACAAGAGAACGGAGTCGTTTCTTTCACTTTGCCTTCTCTGAAATATTGGACCATGATTGTAGCTGAATAAGGTGGCTGAGACAGAATGAATAAAATGACAGGTATGAAGATTAGATACAGGTTTTGGGTGTGGGCACTGTGCCTGATGTTTCCAACGCTGGTATGGGCGGAAAATGCGGTACGTACATGCACCTCTTTTACACAGCAAGGGCGCCGGGTGACTTTTCACCTGGCGGACAGCGCTGCGTTGCAGTTGCAGCTTTGCAGCCCTTCGGTAGTCAAGGTCTGGTTTTCGCCGGACGGAACACTGCAACGGAAAAATGCTTCCTTCGCAGTGATCAACGAAGAGCTGGAAGACGTGGGAACAGTACATGTGGATGAGCAGGCAGCCTGCTACGAGATTTTCACGGCGAAATTGCGTATCCGCGTGAATAAGTCTCCGTTGAGTTTGCAGATATTCGATAAGTATCAGAAGCTTTTGTTCAGCGACTATGCTGACAAAGGACACGTGAACGAGGGGACAAAGAAAGTGGAATATAAGGTACTCCGCCGAGACGAGCACTTCTTCGGACTCGGAGAGAAAACGGGGAAGATGGACCGCAGAGGTGAGTCTTATAAGATGTGGAACAGCGACAAGCCCTGCTACAGTGTAGTGGAAGACCCGCTCTACAAAAGTATTCCTTTCTTTATGAGTAGCTACCGGTATGGTATTTTTCTGGATAATACGTATAAGACAGAGTTCAAGTTCGGTACCGAGAGCCGTGACTACTATAGCTTCGAAGCACCGGATGGCGAAATGATTTATTATTTCATCTTCGGAAAAGATTATAAAGAAATCATCGGTCAGTATGCCGGCTTGACGGGCAAACCCATTATGCCTCCGAAATGGGCACTGGGCTTTGCTCAGTGCCGGGGACTGCTTACCAGCGAGAAACTGAGCCGTGAGATAGCCGAAGGATACCGTCAGCGCGGAATCCCTTGCGATATCATCTATCAGGACATCGGCTGGACAGAACATCTGCAGGACTTCGAGTGGCGGAAAGGAAACTACACGGACCCGAAGAAAATGCTGTCCGACCTGAAAGAAATGGGATTTAAAGTCGTGGTATCACAAGACCCGGTCATTTCACAAGCCAACAAGAAGCAGTGGGAAGAAGCCGACCGTCTGGGTTACTTTGTGAAAGACAGTACCGACGGCAAGAGTTACGACATGCCCTGGCCCTGGGGAGGCAACTGCGGAGTAGTGGACTTTACCTTGCCCGCCGTAGCCGACTGGTGGGGAGCATATCAGCAGAAGCCTATTGATGACGGCATCTCCGGCTTCTGGACGGATATGGGCGAACCGGCATGGAGCAATGAGGAGCAGACCGAACGCCTTGTGATGAAACATCATCTGGGCATGCACGATGAAATCCATAACGTCTACGGACTGACCTGGGACAAGGTAGTGAAAGAACAATTTGAAAAGCGTAACCCCGACCGTCGTGTTTTTCAGATGACCCGTGCCGCTTATGCGGGCTTGCAGCGCTATACGTTTGGCTGGACAGGCGATTGCGGCAATGGTGACGATGTTTCGCAGGGATGGGGGCAACTGGCCAATCAGATTCCGGTGATTCTTTCTGCCGGACTGGGATTAATTCCGTTTACCACCTGTGACATTACCGGGTATTGCGGAGACATTGAAGACTATCCCGCTATGGCGGAACTTTATACCCGCTGGATACAGTTCGGCGCATTCAATCCTCTGAGCCGCATTCATCATGAGGGCGACAACCCGGTAGAACCCTGGCTCTTCGGACCGGAAGCGGAAAAGAACGCAAAGGCAGCCATCGAACTGAAATACCGCTTGCTGCCTTATATTTATACGTATGCCCGCGAAGCTCACGACACAGGTTTACCGATCATGCGTCCGCTCTTCATGGAGTATCCGATGGACATGGAGACTTTCTCTACCGATGCCCAGTTCCTTTTTGGACAGGAACTGCTGGTGGCTCCCGTAGTGAAGAAAGGGGCGCGTACAAAGAACGTCTACTTGCCCGAAGGTACCTGGATTGATTATAACAACCGGAAGACGACTTACATCGGAGAGCAGTGGACTACCGTAGAGGCTCCGTTGTCCAGCATTCCGATGTTTGTAAAGCAAGGTTCTGTTATCCCGACTATGCCGGTGATGAACTATACGCATGAGAAGCCTGTCTATCCTTTAATCTTTGAAGTTTTTCCGGCGGCAAAGGGAGAAGAGGCTTCGTTTACTTTGTACGAAGATGAAGGAGAGAATCTCGGTTACCAGCGGGATGAGTTTGCCAAAACTCCCGTTCGCTTCCGGACGGATGAGGACGGTTATCATCTTTCGGTTGGTGCCCGTGAAGGGAAAGGATATACAGTGCCCGGTCCCCGGAACTTTGTTTTCCGCATCTATCTGAAGACAGCTCCCAAAGGAGTGACTGTTCAGGGTACGAAAGTAAAGAAAGTGAAGCCGGAACGTTTGGAAGAGAATATGGATAGTGATACCGAAAGCTTAGTGTGGAGCTGGGATAAGGAGACCGGCATTTGCAGTCTTCGCATGCCGGATCGGGGGGAAGAGAGTCAGATTTCCCTGCATATATAGTCTGGATTCGGCTCACTTCTTGTAAGTGTAAAAGTAAAAAGTATCTGCTGTCTGTACCAGAACGCTCATAAGTAGTTAGCTTATAGTGATTGGTTGCAGGACGGCAGATACTCTTGTTTTTGTTTCCCGGCTTGAAACATTTAGTTTCATTGCTTGAAACACTTTGTTCCAAGCAATGAAACTAAGTGTTTCAACGGTTGAAACTAATCATGAAATTACTAGCTTGTTTCTTTGCGATAGTTTGCTTCAGTGGACCTGACTTCAGTAGACCGTAGCTTTTATCTTAGTTGATAAATTCGTAGCCTTTGAGTTGGTATCTCTTGATCTTGCAACCTTTCGTTCTCGTCAGCTTTACCTTTCCTTTAGCCGCATTCAAGGTGACTTGATTGAACTGTCCTTTTTGGAAATCATAGCTTATACCGTCATCCTCGAAAAGCTGGCAGGTAGCGGTCGGAGTACCATACACTTTGCAGTTCAGGTTGAATACGGTTTGTGCATCTACATAGGGAACAGGCTCGGCAAGAGGCAACAGTGTTCCCTGACGTACGTAGAGTGGCAATTGATTGAGTTCGGTTGTAATCTCATATTCACGGTTGCCTTCATACTTTTCGTTGGTATTGAAGTTATACCAGGTTCCTTCCGGGAAGTAGACTTTCCGTGCTTTCTTATTCTCATACAGGGGAGCCGCCATCAGTCCGTCGCCGATCATGTATTGGTCGCTGATCGTGCGCAGGCGTTCATCCTTCGGGAAATCCATCAGCAGCGGGCGGAAAGGAGGCGTTCCTTCTTGCTGGTATGTGTGGAAAGCTGCATAAAGATAAGGAATCAACTCCATGCGCAGGTTGATCAGCGTGCGGGCATATTCCTCATATTGCTTTGCTTCCGGCAGGAACTCGCCCCGTTCGTTCTTTCCACGGTCGAATTGCAGCCAGGGGGCATATTGCAGATACCATGCGTTCACCATTGCTTGTGGAGAAAGAATCACCGTTTGCAGGCGATGGAAGAAATCTTCGGCAGAGTGAGCTTCGCGTACTTCGGGACACCACAACAGCCCTCCGAATGCGGAGTTGCAGAGTGCCTGAATGTATTCTTTGGGATCGTATGTGTCACTGTAGAGCACGGCGCTGCGTGAAGACATAAACATGCCGGACGAACGGTAATCCTGATAAGTACGGGTGTTCTTGGCACGGTAGATGCTGTCCATCGCGTTTACGTAGAGAGAACCGAATACCTGGTGCATCTGTTCACCGTCGATACCCGAAGGGAATTGCGCCAAATCCGGGAAGCACCATGTGGCAGAGGCGAATGAGATATTCGAGTTGTCACATTCGTCCAGTTTGAAGCCGGAGATACCTTCATCTATCAGTGTGCGGTGGTAGTCGGTGAATATCTTGTGTGCCTCCGGTTTGATAAAGTCAGGTACCAGTCCGTTCCATACGAGGAAGTCGCCTGAGTAAGGTTCCAGTGCCTTCCGGATGGGGGAGCTGGGGTGTACGTAGGCGTGTTCCCACAGGTTGACCTTGTATCCTTTCTCTTGGAGCCGGGTCAGCATTTCTTTGTGCTGCGGGAATCGGTCTTTGCTCCAGATGTAAGAGCAGGAATAAGTGGCTGTCTGCCATCCCGGTTCGAGTCCTAATACGTCACACGGGATATTGTTGTTGCGGAAGTAATCGGCAAAACGCATCACGGAGTCCTGCGTAGCATCTCCTTTCACACGGTATTTGAATCCGAGTCCCCACATCGGAGGGAGACATCCTCCGCCGGAGAGAAGATTGTATCTCTTCACTACGTCCAGCACTTCCGGTCCGGTGATGACGAATACTTCGATACCTTTTGCACCGGGGACATCGATAAATATTTTGTTTCCGTTGCTCCTGTTCTTATACAGGTCTTCCGTAGTGGTAGCGATATGCTTTCTTTCTTCTATTCTTTGCTGACGACTGTGTTCGGTTTTCTGGTTGGAACCGCACAGAAAAGTAGTATACCGTGCTGTGTTGACCAGAATGCCGTATCCTTTGGTAGAGACATAAAATGTCTGCGGGGCATGCGTGTATCCGAGTCCGTTCAGTGGATTGTCATTTACTATCGGACGTTTGCGCAGACCGCGCTGACCGAAAGTTTCGAATTGAAGTCCGAAACCGTAGATTTGTTCATTGTCTTCCAGGGGAACTTCAATCAGGCATCCCCGGTCGGTTATCTTTATCTGCACGTCTTCGGCATCAAAAGGCAACTTGGCTGCAGGAAGTGCCTTCATTGCTTCTATGACAGGCTTGCCACCAAACAGGGAATAGGGGGTGAAAGTATCAATCTCTCCCTTTTGCAGTTTGATAACTCCCGGAGCAATCTCTTTCTGGGCGGACACTTGTACGGTGGAGATGAGCCCTGCTGTAATCAGGAAAAGGTAAAGTAATAGTTTTTTCATTGCAGTTTATTTTTATCATGGTTACATTTATATAAGACTCTCAAGAGATTCTTTACCACTAAAAAGCTATGTGGAAATATTGCAAATATAAGAATAAAGTATCTTTGAACCTGCGTTTTTCATCTGCAATAGACGGGTTGTCAGGCGTTAATACTTGATGTTGTCAGCTGTTAACGTCTGACATGACAGGTATTAATATCTGAAGCGACAAACATTAATACCTGAGACGACGGATATTAATGCCTCAAATTACCGTTGTTAATGTATTGAGAATCAGTTACGTATATTTGGGGCGAGATCTGTTTCCGTTTGAAGTGAGTATTTCTTTTTCTATTCTTATCAAAAATTCGTAATATTGCATTCCATAAAGGAACATCTGGTGCAGTGCATTTGCCGGATATCACCTATTGGAAAAGAATACTGAAACACTGAAATAAATAAAACCATGAAAAAGAATTGTTTTCTCCTTCTCTTCTTACTTTGTGCTTGCTTTGTTCAGGCGCAGAATACTTATCGTACCGACAAGGACATTGCTTATGTATCTGGTTCCGAAACGGATGCTTACCGTCTGGAACGTTGCAAACTGGACATCTATTATCCCGAAAATAAGAAGGATTTTTCAACCATCGTATGGTTTCACGGTGGTGGTATGGAAGGCGGAAGCAAGTTTGTGCCCAAAGAATTGACAGATCAGGGCTTCGCGGTAGTAGCGGTCAATTATCGTCTGAGTCCGAGAGCTAAGAATCCGGCTTATATAGAAGATGCTGCCGAAGCTGTGGCGTGGACATTTAAGAATATCGAGAAGTACGGAGGCCGCAAGGACCGTATCTTTGTTTCCGGTCATTCGGCGGGAGGTTATCTTACGCTGATTCTGGCAATGGATAAGAAATATATGGCTGCATACGGAGCAGATGCGGACAGTGTAGCCGCTTATCTTCCGGTGAGCGGGCAGACAGTCACTCATTTTACAATCCGTAAAGAGCGCGGACTGCCGAATGGAATCCCGATTATTGATGAATTTGCACCGGTAAATAAAGCCCGTAAAGATACGGCTCCGGTTGTGCTGATAACGGGAGACAAGAATCTGGAAATGGCAGACCGGTACGAAGAGAATGCACTGCTGGCATCCGTACTGAAGAATATAGGCAATCAGAAAGTCACCCTGTACGAGCTTCAGGGATTCGACCACGGACAGGTACTCGGCCCTGCCTGCTATCTGATCGTTAATTATGTGAAGAGGTTTAAATAAGATGCCTCCGGTTATGCAAAGAGCAGGTCATAGAAGGAAAATATCCGGTACATGTTACATTTTTCATAGGCTATGAATCATTTATTATATTCAGAATAGGAGGGATTGCCTACATTTACTCCGATTTTATAAACTACTAACTACTAATAATAAATGATTATTGCTATGAAGACATTAAACAGCAGAATCACACTGACTCTTTTTATTCTTGTTTCTTCTCATCTGCTGGCAATGGCAGGAGATGTATCTTTTAAAGTAACGAAGAAGTATCTGAACTTCCCTGTTTCTCATGCCGAAAATAGGGCGAAAATGATTTTTGAAGTAAACGGCAAGCCGGATTTGTCCGTCGTTATTCGTCTGGCGCCGGATAAAGCCGAGTATTGGGTATTCAAAGATGTATCGGCCTTCAAAGGAAAAACAATCAAGATAACCTACGAGGGCAATGAAAAAGGACTCAGCCAGATATACCAGTCGGATGAAATCGCAGGACAGGATAGTCTGTATAAGGAAAAGAATCGTCCGCAGTTCCACTTTACTACCCGGAGAGGTTGGATCAATGACCCTAATGGACTGATTTATTATGAAGGTGAGTATCACTTGTTCTACCAGCATAATCCTTTCGAAAGAGACTGGGAGAACATGCACTGGGGCCATGCAGTCAGCAAGGACCTGATACATTGGACCGAATTGCCGGACGCTTTGTATCCCGACCATTTGGGAACAATGTTCTCCGGTTCGGCAGTAATCGACTATGATAATACCGCAGGATTCAATAAAGGCAAGACTCCCGCCATGGTTGCTGCCTTCACGGCTGCCAGCAGTGACAGACAAGTGCAGGGAATAGCATACAGTCTGGACAAAGGACGTACATTCACGAAGTACGATAAGAATCCGGTAATTAACTCCAAGGAGAAATGGAACTCTCAGGATACACGTGACCCTAAAGTGTTCTGGTATGCTCCTTCCAAACATTGGGTGATGGTGCTGAACGAACGTGACGGACACTCTATTTATACATCTGCCAATCTTAAAGACTGGAAATATGAAAGTCATGTTACAGGTTTCTGGGAATGCCCCGAGTTGTTCGAATTGCCGGTTGATGGTGACAAGAACCACACGAAGTGGGTGATGTACGGTGCCACCGGTACTTATATGCTGGGTTCTTTCGACGGTAAAGTATTTACGCCCGAAGCAGGAAAATACTGCTATACCACCGGAAGCATCTATGCAGCCCAAACCTATAACAATATTCCGGCAAGCGACGGCAGACGCATTCAGATAGGCTGGGGAAGAGTTTCTCATCCGGGAATGCCTTTCAATGGAATGATGATGCTTCCCACGGAATTGACTTTACGTACCACTAAAGACGGTATCCGCCTTGTCAGTGTGCCGGTAAGAGAAACCGAATCTTTATTCACTCCTGTCCATTCATGGAAATCTCTGACTTCGGACGAGGCAAACCGCAACCTGAAAGAATTTTATGATGCCGATTGTCTTCGCATCAAGACAACTATCAAGCTGTCTCACGCCACCGATGCGGGCTTTAACTTGTTCGGACAGCGAATGATTGGCTACGACATGAACTCCAATACGCTGAACGGCCATTTCTACTCTCCGCAAGACCCGACCAGCATGGAACTGACTGCCGATATTTACATAGACCGTACCACAATCGAAGTCTTTATAGACGGCGGACTGTATTCTTATTCTATGGAACGCCGTCCGGACAGGAACAATAAAGAAGGTTTCCATTTCTGGGGAAATCGTATCGAAGTCAAGAACCTCGAAGTATTCTCGGTGAAATCTATCTGGTAAATAGTGAACGGGCAAAGCTTGTAATTAAAGAGACAAAAGCTATCTTTGCTTCTCAGTAATAAACAATAATAGATTGGAACATGAGAACACGTAGCGAAGCTTTCCAGTTTGAGAAAGAACTGGAATGGGAAAATCCGGCTCCGGGCATCCGCCGCCAGATGATGGGATATGACGGACAGTTGATGATGGTGAAGGTGGAGTTTGAGAAAGGTGCCGTTGGCGCTATGCACCAACATTATCATAGTCAGGCTACTTATGTGGCAAGCGGCAAGTTCGAACTGACCATTGGCGACCGGAAAGAAATTCTCTCCACAGGCGATGGCTATTATGTGGAACCCGACCAGCCTCATGGATGCGTCTGCTTGGAAGCAGGTGTGCTGATTGATACATTCAGCCCTATGAGATCCGATTTCTTATCCTGATATCTTGGCAGAGAGTCAGACATGTGTGGTACGAAATTACCACATATGTGGTATTTTCTCTGAACAGAATCTCCCTTATCTTTGTAATATCTTAAAACAAAGGAATTTAAAAGCAGATATATATGGAAAAGATTGCAAAGAAATTGACGGATTTAGTAGGTAACACTCCGTTGCTGGAACTAAGTAATTATAATAAGAGTAATGATCTGAAAGCTCGCCTGATAGTGAAGATTGAATCATTCAACCCTGCGGGAAGCGTGAAAGACCGTATCGCCCTGGCTATGGTAGAGGATGCGGAAACCAAAGGAGTATTGCAGCCGGGATCTACCATTATCGAGCCGACAAGTGGAAATACCGGAGTGGGATTGGCATTTGTTGCAGCCGTAAAAGGGTATAAGCTGATCTTGACTATGCCCGATACCATGAGTGTGGAGCGTCGTAACCTTTTGAAAGCTCTGGGAGCGGAACTGGTTCTTACTCCCGGTGCCGACGGCATGAAGGGGGCGATTGCCAAAGCTGAGGAATTGAAAGCTGCCACCTCCGGATCTGTCATCCTGCAACAATTTGAGAATCCCGCTAACCCCGCTATGCATCTACGCACTACCGGACTGGAAATATGGAGAGATACCGAGGGGAAAGTCGATATCTTCGTAGCCGGTGTAGGTACAGGCGGGACCGTTAGTGGTGTGGGTGAAGCATTGAAGATGCGTGATCCCAGTGTGAAGATTGTAGCCGTTGAGCCTGCAGACTCTCCGGTACTGTCCGGTGGGAAGCCCGGTCCTCATAAGATTCAGGGTATCGGAGCCGGATTCGTCCCGAAGACGTACAAGGCTTCTGTAGTAGATGAAATTATCCAGATACAGAATGACGATGCCATTCGTACCAGCCGCGAACTGGCAAAGAAAGAAGGCTTACTGGTCGGAATATCTTCGGGAGCCGCCGTATATGCCGCTACTCAGGTGGCGAAGCGTCCGGAGAATGAGGGGAAGATGATTGTAGTATTGCTGCCCGATACAGGCGAACGCTATTTATCTACTATCCTGTACGCTTTCGAGGAGTATCCTCTGTAATAAAAAGATTTTTTTATTTTTGTTGTAACAACTTTCTCGTTGTTCCCGTCTATTTAATTGAAGCGCTTCAATAACGACTTTAATTTAAATAATAAAGAAGGAACAATGAGAAAGTTTTTATTTACCCTATTGCTGCTTTTAGTTTGCCATATTGGATATGGGCAAAGCATAGACAGTCTTTTCGATGAGTTTGAATGCGAACAGAATGTCGACTATGTGAAAGTATCTCCTTTTATGATGTCTCTCGGAAAGATGTTCTGCAAACATGAAGAGGGAAGTGAAATCATAAGAAAAGTGAAATCGATGAAAGTCATGGACTTGGGAGATTGTTCGGCAAGCGTGAAAAAGCGTTTCAGCAGTAAAGTAAGCAAGCTGAACCGGAAAGGCTATGAAGAACTGATGCGCATCAACGATGGAGGAGAGAAGGTGCACATACTGATGAAAATCAGGAAGGATGCTATTCGCGAATTATTAGTTGTCTGCTCCGGAAACGATAGTTGTACATTGATACAGATAAATGGTAAATTTGTCAAAGATGATATTGATAAACTGGTAAGTATGGAAACTGGAAAGAAGAATGGACGTCACTGATTTTAAACAACAATTTCTGCCCTGCCACCGGAAGCTCTTTCGGGTAGCTTTTCAGCTAATGGGGAACGCCCAGGATGCTGAGGATATGGTGCAGGAAGCATATCTGAAATTGTGGAATAAGCGCGGTCAACTGAACGGTGTCCTGAATGCCGAAGCTTACAGCGTTACTCTTATCAAGAATTTGTGCTACGATGCACTGCGTCGTAACCAGCTGGATGAGGACGGACGTGCCCCCGAAGAACTGAATATCTCGGCAGACTTCAATATTATCAGCGAAATGGAATGGCGGGATGAAGTAAATCAGGTACAGCGTCTTATCAGTCAGCTCCCCCGGCAGCAAAAGCATGTGATGATACTGCGGGATGTGAATGACTGTTCCTTCGAAGAAATAGAACAAGCCACGGGACTGAATGCTGTCAATATACGAGTATTGTTGAGTCGGGCCCGCAAAAAGATACGTGAACAATTTAACGCAATAGTTGAGTATGAAACCAGATGATATAGAAGATTTGCTGACACGGTATTACGAGGGTGTAACTAGTGAGGCTGAAGAAAAGGAACTCAAACGTTTCTTTATGGAAGAGGAAGTTTCTGAAGATTTGCTTGCCGAGAAGGAACTTTTCCTGCAGTTGGCTGCCTGTCCTGAACCCGAAATTCCTGTCGGGCTGGAAGAAAGGCTGAATGACATGATAGATGCGTGGGATATGAGTGAGAAGCGAGCGTTGAAAGTAAAAAAGCGTACACGTATCATCCGCCTGCAATGGTTAGGAAGCATAGCTGCCAGTCTGCTTCTTTTGTTTTCAGTAGGAATGTATCTGTACAAGCCTTCTGCTCCGAAGGATACGTGCGCTACTCCCGAAGAAGCCTATATGCAGGCACAAAAGGCGTTGGTTATGTTGTCTTCACGGTTGAACAAAGGGATGGAGGAAGTGGAAACGGTACAGGAAGCCACTGGCAAGATCAGAGAGAATGTTTATGAACAATTAAACCGAATAAATAATACAAAACAATGAAACGTACGTATATTATTACCCTGTTATTTTCTTTGTGCTCACTATTTATGTATGCGCAGGACAGTCGCTTTGATAAGTTTGCAGACATGGAAGAAGTTACTTCAGTTTATATCTCCAAAGCGATGCTCAGCCTGATGCCCGATATGCAGACGGAAGGCGTGAATATTGGCAGTATAGCTTCAAAACTGGATAACATACGAATTCTGAGTTGTGACAAGCCTGCTATCATTGACAAGATGAAGAAAGAGTTCGCATTTATTAATTCTAAGAACGGTTATGAAGAACTGATGCGTATCAAAGATAAAGGAGAAAAGACTACGATTTATCTGAAGCAGGATAAAAACAAGAAGAAAGAATTTGTTCTGATGACTGGTGAGAAGAATGAATTTACAGTAATTATCATTACCGGAAATCTTACTCTGAAGGAGATACAAGGTATTGTAAACAAGGAATAATATTTTATCCGCAGGTTATACTATCTTCCTAATATAGGGAGCGGCATAATCTGCGGATAAAAATTTATAGAGATGCTCGGTCATGTTTGCTTCACAAACCATTATCACTGCTCATGGCTGTTCTTTACGCTACCATTTCTTCTTATGGTTTTTCATCTGCCCGCAGACCGAAAACTTTTCCTGTCATCTGGTCTACAGGTACTTTCCATACTTTGACATTCCGTACGGCAGGATCGGAGTAGCCGAACTGATCCTTCGTGTAATGGCGCATGATAATGTCCAGTGCACGGCGTTTCTCTTCCATATCCTCTATGAATTCTACTTTGCCACGACACATGGCACTTTCAGAGCGCATGCTATAGCTGCAGGCTACTTGTTTATGCTGATAAACGAGTTTATGGCCGAGGCTGAACGTGATACACACGTTGTTATTGCGTTGCAGCATTTCTATTTTCCCGCCTTCGGGACCGGAATGGAGGTAAAGGATATCGTTTTCATAGCCGAAGTTCATGGGAACTACGTATGGATTGCCTTCTAAGTCTACCATGCCTACAAAGCAGGCATCCGCCTGAAGAATAATGGATTCGATTCGTTGCTTGTCTTCGATAACGATTGTTTTCATTTTCAATGTCGGTTTTCTAAAGTTAAGTGTGTCTCCCTGATTTATAGCACTATAATGGGATGATAGGGAGAGAATCAGTTCTTTGTTTGTGCCACCCTACTGGCACGGTTGTGCCAAAGGCATGGCACAGTTGTGCCAATGCGGTGGCACAACCGTGCCAATAGGGTGGCATAAGATGAGTAATACTATCAATCAGTTTTAAGTATATACTTATTGCATTTACTTCTATTTCTCAATAAGCGCAAAGTCTAACTGCTTCTTTTCCAGATTGGCACGTGCCACACGGATCGTGATAGCATCTCCTAAACTGTATATCTTGTTTTTGCGGCGTCCGCGGAGACAATAGTTCTTTTCGTCAAATTCATAATAGTCGTCATCCAGGTCACGGATCGGAACCATACCTTCGCATTTGTTTTCATTGAGTTCAACGTAAAGCCCCCATTCCGTCACACCCGAGATTACTCCGTCATAAATCTGTCCGAGTCGCTCGCTCATGAATTCTACCTGTTTGTATTTGATGGAAGCACGTTCGGCATTGGCGGCAATTTGCTCCATGTTCGAACTGTGGTCGCAGAGATCCTCATATTTTGTTTCGGATACGCTTCGCCCTCCGTCCATGTACTTCGTTACCAGACGATGTACCATCATATCCGGAAAACGACGGATCGGTGAAGTAAAGTGGGTATAATAATCGAATGCCAGTCCGTAGTGTCCGATGTTGTGCGTAGAATAACGCGCTTTCTGCATGGCACGGATGGATACGGTTTCAATGAGATTCTCTTCCTTCTTTCCGTGAATATCATCCAGCAAATGGTTGATAGACTTTGATATGTCTGTTTTTGTTCCGCTTGTACGCACTTTGTAGCCGAAGCGGGCGATGAACTGTGACAAGTTCTCCAGTTTCTCCGGATCGGGCAGATCGTGGATACGGTAAGGAAGTACTTTCGGTTTCTTATTCTTAGGTACGCGTCCCACCTTTTCCGCCACCGTCCTGTTAGCGAGCAGCATGAATTCTTCTACCAGCTTATTGGCGTCTTTGGACTCTTTAAAGTAAACGCTGATAGGTTTTCCCTTCTCGTCAATTTCAAACTTCACTTCATAGCGGTCGAAGTTGATGGCTCCTGCTGCAAAACGTTTCTCACGCAGTGCTTTGGCTATCGTATCCAGCATCAGTACTTCTTCCTTGAAGTCACCGGCTTTGGTTTCGATAATCTGTTGCGCTTCTTCGTAGGTGAAACGGCGGTCGGAGTTGATGACAGTGTGTACGATACGTGAATCTCTGACTTCTCCTTTCTCCGTGATGTCGAAGATGACGGAGAATGCCAGTTTTTCTTCATTCGGACGCAAGGAACAGATGAAGTTACATAGCCGTTCGGGAAGCATGGGGATGGTCCGGTCTACCAGATAAACGGAAGTCGCCCGCTTCTCTGCTTCCTTGTCGATGATGCCTCCTTCTTTTACGTAATGTGTCACGTCGGCGATGTGTACACCCACTTCCCACAAACCGTCTTTTATGGGGCGGATAGAAAGTGCGTCATCAAAATCTTTGGCATCTTTCGGGTCAATGGTGAAAGTCGTTACCTTACGGAAGTCTTCGCGTCTGGCTATTTCTTCCGGAGTAATTTCTGCAGGAATTTTATCGGCGGCAGTCTCTACCGCTTTCGGGTATACATAGGGCAAGCCGAATTCGGCAAGGATAGCGTGCATCTCTGTCGTATTATCTCCTGCTTTACCCAGAATATCGATCACTTGTCCGATAGGATTCTTTGCCTTATCCGGCCATTCGGTCACTTTTACGATTGCCTTGTCTCCGGTTTTTCCGCCTTTCAGCTTTTCTTTCGGGATGAAGATGTCGTTGGCAAGCGTACGGTTCTCTGTGACTAAGAAGGCGTATGATTTGGCTACTTCCAGAGTACCGACAAATGTATCATTGGCACGTTCCAGTATTTCTATTACTTCTCCTTCTGCGTCTTTATTTTTTCTTTTGGCATAGAAGGTGATTTTTACTTTGTCATTGTTCATCGCATGTGCCGAATTTCGTTCGGCAACAAAGATCGGCTCGCCTCCACCTTCGGGAATGAAGGAGTTCTTCCCATTGCTCTTGCGCTGGAAAGTACCCGTCATTTCCGTTCCGTGATTGTTCAGCCGGAACTTTCCTTTTTCAATTTCAGAAATATAGTCGTCATCTAAAAGGTCATGTAATATATCAACGCATAGCATTTTCTGCGGATGAGTAGTGAGATGCAATTCCGAGAAAATGTATTTCATACTAAGCGTCTCGCTTGGTTTGGCATGGAAAAAGTTAATCAATAACGCTGCCAGCTCTTTCTTATTCATTCTTTTGCCGGCCTTTTTCTCTTTCTTTTCTTTCTTTTTCGCCATAATGTAGTCATTTAAAATATGTTGATACAAAGATATAAGATTATTTTCCTTGTAGAAACTTTGAGGCGAGAAAAAATAAACCACCCTTGATACTTTATCTCTATAAAGGAGGTCAAGGGTGGCAGGGGTAACTTAAAAGAGAGATGATTATGGTAGTGTTGTCGTAATGTTCAGACACTTGTCTTTTTCGCGGTAGAAGAAGTATCCGTATCCGGAGTCTTTTAATGCGATATTCATTTCTTGGGCTGCTTCCTCAAGGCTGGCTTGACTGGAATCCTGCATCTTAAATACATCCGATTCTCCTATTACGCCGGAATGTCCTTTTATTGCATCGGAAGCACTCCACCAGTACGTGGAGTTCATGTTTGTATAGGCATTACTCATACCAACAATGCCTCCGGCAAATACTGTTTCTCCATTACCGGTCAGACTGCCTTCAATGAGAGAGTAGCATCCGGTTAGTATTTTACGTGCCCTCATAGTACCACTGGCAGCTCCGGCAATACCACCTATATTTATGCTGTTTCTTCCACTTGCCGTTTCGGATGTTGCCTGCATTGTTCCTCTGCAGACTGTGTAGCAGCCATAAATACCTCCGCTCAGTAAATTTGCCGTTATACCTCCACAAGAAGCTCCTGCTGTACCTCCTTTTACTGATAAGAGGGCATTCGTGTCAATGTTTGTCCAGCAACGGGTTAAGGTGGATGTACTGCCTGCAATGCCACCTGCCATCGCTATTTGGGGATGTTCTGCCGTAATTTTACCTTTGAGAGTTACGTCAGAGTCTGAGATTCCTCCCATTTGGAAACTCCCCGTACCATATACACCTCCTACATACGTTGCATCCGAACTAGATCCGCTGCTGCTACATGTTCCTGCTATTTCACCCAAAATAGTTACATGTAATGCACTGCATCCGTAGCCTGCTCTGACTTGTGAACCAATGGCCCCGCCGACATCTACCGAATTGTCGGCTTCTGCTTTTAAGCTTCCTTTAATGAGAATGTTGCAATTGCCGAACATATCGGCTGCATAACTACCGGAAACTCCTCCCACAGCAGCCGATGTACTGATGGAGCCTTCTTCGGATGACTTTTTACTTTTGGCATGTATACTTCCGTTGATTGTGACATCGCAGGCACCTATGCTTGAGCCGCTTGAAGCACCACATATACCTCCGGCATGTGCTCTTGCACTTCCATATTCACGTGAGTCATCAATTGGTTTAGATTCTGCCAGGATCGAACCGTCAACTACTGCCTTACAATACGTAATATAACCGCTGTTTCCATATCCGGCAATGGCACCTACTTGAGGAGTGGCCCCGTTGACTATAAATTCCGACGAAGCCGGAATATTCACCGTACATTGATTGATTGTACCTAGTATCGTACCGCATATCCCTCCAACGATGGATGTGCCGTCTGTATCGGTGGTGAATGAAGCACGGATACTACCTTTAAAGGTACAATTAGTAATGACTGCCTGATAACCGTAAGCCAATATGCCTCCTATAACTAAATAATTGGCTGTTTCTTGGGTTCCTGTATGCACAGCTGTGATATCCCCTTCTACGTTTAAGTTAGAGATGGTGCAACCGGATTTGGACAAACCGAACAAACCACACATGGCACTTGTATTATTGCTGGAGTAATTGATGGTAAAGTTGTGTATAGTATGGTTTTTTCCATCAAAACTACCACTGAACATATTCTTTTCGGGCATAGCAATGTTTTCGTTGTCAAGTCCTGTACCTATCGGAGTCCAGTCGTTTACTCCACTCATATCGATATCGTTTCCCAGTTCATAATAAGCTTTTGTATAGTCAATAGTTGGGTCCATTTCTATTTCAATCTCATCCTGATCTGTAGCAAGTATTGCCTGAGTGTTTTTAATTTCATTGGTTTTGTTAACTAGATAAGCCATCAGTTTTAACTGTCCTGCAGTTTTGATGATAAATGGATATTGTTCGGTTCCCTCACCGGAGGCAAAAGTTCTGGCAACAGAACCTTCCGGCATTTTGACGGCTATCCATTTGCTGAAAGGAGAGGCTGAGGAAGCATTTGCTGTTGTTGAACAGACTGCTACCCAATATTTATTTTCTGATTCCAATCCGGTGAAAGTAGCGCTGGGTTCGGATACGGTCTGAGTTTTGTCTGTCAATTCTCTCCATTCGTCTTTGATTTTTACAATGTAACTTGTAGCATTGGGATCAGCTGTCCATGTTACTTTAAATGAGTTGCTGGATATATCGCTGTATTTGATATCTCCTGGGGCTGATAACGAAGTTACGTCATCATCGTCTGAGCATGATGCGATAGTAAGTGTGAAACCGCATATGATACTAAGAATAACCCAATAGAATATTGTTTTCATATAATTGATATTTTAATGTATCTGGGTAATATGAACTAATTATCTGAATAATTTAAGATTGTAAATGTCCATGGTAAGGGATGGCACAAAAGTATTTTGTGATATATTGTCTTTTTCCAGGAAGAATCCTAGCAGTAAGTCGGCAATAGTATCTCCTTCGGCACTTCCATTATCTTGTAAAGTCAATACAATTTCTCCGTTTATCATAGTCGGAGCAAGGTTGACGCTTTGCTCAGGAAACCAATAACTATAATAACCGGAGGCTATTCCCGAATAAATATATAACGTAGTTGTCATTGTACCGTCTTCATTTTCTACCTTTGTTTCTCCTTGGTATTGTCCGGATGCAATCTTGAAACCATGGTCGGTATAGGTTGCTTCCAGAGTCATCGGGAAGAGGCTGGAATTAGGAAGAGAAATAACATAAGTTCCATTCTCTTCGCTTTCTTTTATACTGGCCGGACCTTTACCTGTAGCCGAATCTTTTTGCCAGATACGATTGAAACTAGCTACCCAGCTTCCCAGTAAGTTTTCGGCATCATATTGCATAAGCACATATACGGCAGTACGTACCCCATTTGTAATTTCTACAGATGTTCCGCGTACAGTATTGGTGGTGTTTTTCTCGAAGTTAAATTGGATACCCTCATCTACTAATTCGTAAGATAACCATTCTTTGGCATCTTCGGGAATGTTTATTTTAAATGGAAATGAACCTTTCAGCGCAATAATCAACGAACTCTTTTCGTTTCCTGTAGCCTGTTGCAAATCATTTTCGTTATAAATGATGATGGCGCCTTGCTGTGTAACGGTTACTCTCTGTGTATTTGCTTCATTACGAATGATAATTTGTGCAGATCGTCCCGGAAAGTCGTAATTCTCCTTTACGTCAAATGTAACCATCTCATGGCTTGTTTCTTTTATTGTACACCAGTCTGCGTCTGCAACTGCCGTCACGTCACCGGTTGCTTCTATGCGGATAGAACCTGTTCCACCGGCGGCTTTGAACGTTACGTCTGATTGGATGACCTTCAATACGGATACGCTTGAGTCATCATTGTCGCATCCTGCAATCAACATACATAACGTCAGTATGAATATATTTAGTAACTTTTTCATTCTTGATACTTTTTAAAATGTTCAGCATTCAGGTTATTATTGCTTTTCAATTGTATAGTCGTCATACCAGCCTACCCATCCGCCAAGAGTACTTTGGCTATATGCGGGTGAAGTATAACCTTGGAATACAAGTGCAGTAGGTTCCGCTCCGGTCAACTGGCTAAAAGTTCCTTCGTCTTTGAAACTTATTGTTAGTGGAGAAGTGCTTTCTGTCTTGCTTACCACAGAGAAGTAATAGCCTGTTTCCGTACTCATGAAATAAGGAATGTACGACATGCCGTTGCCAAATGACAATGCACCGTAATAGCCGTTTATTGAGCCTAATGCCTGAACCGGTATAATCATCTTGCCACTGGAACGGTCATAGGTGATGCTGATAGGTACATTGAGACCTGATAAGTTAAAGCTTTTGTTCTCTACATTTTGTGAAATGGTGATGTCGAACTCTTTACTTTCGAACGTCTGCTCTTTACCACTTTCCGGCTGTGTCAATGCTTTACATTTGAACTTGTAACTACCAAGAAGATCATGATAATAAAGATAACCTTCCGGATAAAGGGATACTAATTTTACTCCTTGAGCACTTTCATCCGTACAAGTGAATGTCATGAACGCATTGTCCCAGGCAAAATATTGCATTTTTTTGCCATTGATAATAACAGGTTCGCGGAAGTGAAGTCCGTTGGGAGTAAAGACAAAGGGGATCGTTGTGGAAGAGGTCTCTGTTTTTCCACTAAATGACAGCGTATAGTTATCACGTTTTAAATAACCGATTTTTTCTCCTCCTGCCATTATATCGAATTGATATAAATAAGCATTCTCTTCTATTTCATTCACTCCCCTGATATACTCTTTCCATTTAGTTGTTACCGGCATTCGTGTCATGGTCATTGTATTACCATATTTCTTTCCTAGTAGAGTGATCTGGTTATCCGAAGCATCCATGATAATAAACTCATAGTCTCCCCCCATGTTGGCATTTGCATCGTTTCCACTGCCTGCCGGAGCTGCAAAAGCATGAATCAGCTCATTATAGCTGTCAAATGTGAGCATGGTGGATTGTTCGGAAACCACCTGATAGAGAGATTCTATAAAAACTCCTGATGGTACATTAGGGGTACTTAGTGTAGAAGCCATCGTCACTTTTTTGTCATCAAACTTACAAAGGAGAGTGATACCTCCCATAGCATAGCCGGAGCCAATATAATATTCCAGCAGCCAACCGTTTGGAGAGCTTTTTAATAGTTCGCTACATTTAATAACATCTGCAGCGGCACGTTCGGCAGAGGACTTATCGAAATAATCATCCTGTTGAAATAAACAGGAATGAAGACCGATGCAGGCTGTAACCAATATAAAGTAGGTTAATATTTTTTGCTTCATAATCAGTGTCTTTTTAGTTGTTGGTAGAGTTGATGTCGTCTTCAATATCGATAGTGTTCAGATCTAAAGAATAAATTTCATCCTGACGCCGTAGTACGACAGAACGCAGATCATCTAAATCTATTCCCCAGGTATCTCTCATATAATTATAGACAATATTGAATTTTTTGTTGATTATTGCTTCACCGCTTTCTCCTGCGGCAGCTAACATGGATTTCCAATAATACTCATCGTGGGTGACATATATAGCGATGTTTTCAACAAAATCTTCTCGGGCCTCGCTCATTGCATAGGGGCTGACAAAACCTGCTTGCCAGGCTTGCTGGTCGGTGCGTGAACTTTGTTTTCCGGTTTCCGGATCGGTATACACATACCAGTTGCTTCCGATATATGCATTTTCGGTGATGCGGTCGAAGGCAGGATCGTAATTTTTTGTCTGATGCAGAATATGAGCGAACTCATGATGCATTGTTTTGAAATAGAATTTGTTTAATTGTTCTATATTAATGTTTTCCACATTCAGGCTATTTACATTGTAAAGGGTAATTTTCATTCCCCCTTCTGCTGTTCCAAGTACCATTGTCCCGCTTTTATCGTAAGCCGGAGAACCTATCAGATGTATCGTTTTGGGAATGTAAACCCGCAGGAAGTTAATGCCGCACAGCTCATCATATGCTTCCATCCAGACATGCTTTACAATTTTGGCTAATACCACCGACTTATTATAATCGGCAGGGATCAAATTCTTGGATTGATCGCTTTCGATATCTTCCATACGGTATTTGAAGGTGACGTTGTAGGTATTCATGTAATTTCTGAATAACCAATGATCGAATGCATTGCCGGTAGTTTCTTCCATCGGGAAGATGCTGTTTGCAGTATCGATATCCTCATCATTGTTACATGCGCCCAAGCAGATTGCTGTGGCGATGAATAATGCGTATAATAAGATGTATTTATGAGGGGTATTATTATTATACCAGCTTCGGCAATAAGTATATACCACTTCTTAAGAATATGTTAAACGACTGATGTTTAATTGTTTATATAGATATTTGAGAGCGGATAATGCAAAATACAGGAATAAAAAAAGGGGACTAATAAAGTGACATTATGGGACATTAAAGTGACATTTCGCTCAAAATTCGAGGAAAATGAGGCTGAATAAAGTGACATTTCACACTAATAGTGAAGGATTTAGGTTAATCACAACACATAAATCATGTGATGACTGGGAGGATATGCAAAAATAGCAACATTTGTTTTCTTGTAATGCCATTACATGGTGAATAATTGTTAAATCAAACAATCAGAAAACTATAATTTTCCCAAGATGAAAGAGGTATTTCTTGTTATTGTTATATTTTAGGTATATTTGTATGCTAAAAGATAACAATTAAAAAAAGTAAAAGCATTATGGGAAAAATAACAGTAAAACACTATTTGAACAAAAATATAAAATCGAGGCTTGACGGATCGTCAAATGCTTATCCTCTATATGTGCAAATTATAGCCAACAGAATAAACTATAAAATGAAAAGTAATTTTTCGTTTTGGGATGGATACATCAAAGAAAGTGATTATAATACAGAATTTATTCAGCATATCATAAAAAGAGAGCAGGAACAATTAGAATTAATCGTAGGGTATCTTATCGACCATAATAAAACAGAGTTCCTAAATGCAGATAGTTTTAAAAAGCTATCTGCTCCATTATGGGACTATCTAAGTGAGAATTTCTGGAAAATTTTTGTTGATGAAGGAGAAGCTGTATATAATGCAACATTACCAAATGCGTTTTATAATACTGTATTTTACGAAATATATAATATTATAGATTTCACAAACAGTGAAATAGAAAATAAATTCTCTGAAAAGTATAAGTGTTTGCGTATTGGAATGACGGCACTTCAATACGCATTTTTGGGAAACGAGAGCCAAGACTTAAATATTAAGACTATTTCAGTTTTTGATTTTGTATTTGGTAAGAGAAAAAAAGATGTTGTGAAAGCAATAGATAGGTATCGTGCTTTCTACCTTAAGAATGAAATAGAAAATAAAATAGATGATAATACAATAAAGGATGATAACATTCTACAAGCTATTATTGATTTTATCTTTGATAAATTTAAATAATTCGTAAAAACCTATATAATAAGCAGTTATAATCTGCTTATTATTTTTCTTCAAAATGTTGGAATAAATAATTCCATTTTTATTTGTTGGAATTATCTATTCCAATTATCTTTGTCCTCGTAAACAACAAGTTCTATTTAAACCTTTATAGATTATGGCACTAAGTTTAGACGAAAGAAAGTACATAAAGGATGCCTTTCCTCATGGTACTCAGGCAAGGATAGCTGAAAGGCTGGGTGTTACCCGTGCTTCCATCCAGCTGTATTTGGTTGGTAAAAGAAACAGTGAGGTGATCGAGAATGCTGTCTTGGATGAATTTGACAGAGTTAAAGCCGAACGTAAAAGACTGAGAGAAAGAATTTTCAGTGAATGAAAGACTTGTATCTGACATATCATCAGCTCTCGTTATTAGGCATTTCTAATAATCTGATACAGCAATGGCGTTTTCAGGAACGAGTTGAGTTCCTGAAAGTCGGAGATGTTGAATATGTCGGATATATGTCTATTCCCCAAGCTACAAGAAACAAGCTGGATTCTCGAATAGCCCAATGGGTATACGATAATCAACACCGTCAATCCGGTAACTTATATGAGGCTATCCTAATACACATGTATAATGCTTATAATTATGATTTTACCATTTATTTGGATGTGTATAAAAAGATGGGATATTCTGATAATGAGGCTAAAAAATATGCTAAAGAACATGCAGTTTGGAGATATTTCATTAGTACATTCTATTCCAGCAGTGAGTTGATCCATCCACTTAAGGAAGGTGTCAAAGCCTATAACACAGTTCTAAATAGGAGCTACAGCTGGGAGACTTTTCGCAAGAAGATCTCTAAAGCCCTTAAGGATGGCATTTCCAGTATTGTTATAAGGAAAAAGAGCACTGGACGTCCAAAAATATTTGGTGATCAGTACGAATATATGATCTATCAGCTTGCCAGCGATGCGAAAGCATTTAGTTGTGCTGATGTTTACCGGAAAGTATGTTCCATTTGTGAAGAAATGGGCATGCGGTCTCCGAAGGAAAGAACGGTAAATAACTTATTTAGAGAGGCTTTGCGCAATCTGGTAGTATATGAGCACCGTTATGGTGTAGATAAGATGCGATATGATATGCTAGGTTATGCGAGCATTCAACATGCCCAAAATGCCAACAGCCAATGGCAGATAGACGGCTGGACAATGCCGTTTTATTATCGTGATCCGGTAGACAAACGGTTAAAAACCATGTGTCTTTTTGCTGTCATGGACGCACACGCAAAAAAAATAGTAGGCTATTATGTGGCAGAATCGGAGAACACGGAAACCATTCTCAACGGTCTGGAAGATGCGGTAAGAAAGACAGGTGAACTGCCATATGAGATCGTTTCGGACAATCATTCATATAATAAGACAGCGATTGCCAATAATTTCAAGGAATCGCTTGAATCAATGGGAGTTACATGGACCGTTTCCTCCAATCCGAGATACAAACAGGTCATTGAAAGAAGTTTCCGTACGTTTGGCGAATGCTACGCCAAACAACAGTACGGATACACAGGACAGGGAATCAGAAGTATCAGCCCGGATGCCCGTATCTCTCAGGAACTTTTCGACAAGTATATGAAGGCCGGATACCTCCTGACCAAAGATCAAATAAAAGCCATAGCTATTTACTGTGTTGACATGTGGAACAATGGTGTGGAAAGCGAAGGCAAATCCCCCAATCAGTTGTATGAAGAATCGGAACGTCCTAATTCCATCAAGTTGGGAGACTGGAGAAGATGCTCACATTTCTTTGACCTGTTTACCCGTGATATGTCTGAGATCACCGTTAAGAACGGTCAGATCGACATTGTACGGGCAGGACGCAAATACGAGTATCAGCTTACTTCGGATCAGGCGTACAAATTTAATAATAAGCCTGTTACAGTCAAATATATAGACCTGTCGGAAGGTATCTACATGTATGATCCTTCTACTGGCGATCCTATCGGATATGTGAAACTGAAGGAAAAGGCACACGGAGCTTTGGCTGACAGGACGGAAGAGGATGCGGCTATATTGGGCAAAGTCAGCAGTATCAATAAAGCATGGGTGAAGAAATGCCGTGAGAAGCTCCTAAACCTTCGTGAAAGTGCCGATCCTAAACTGATCGAACTTGTCAACCAACGAACGACACCGAAGGACGTAATACGGGATATGAAGGAAAACTCCATGTACGTCACCGAGTTTGCCCGTCTGGGTGGTAACATACAGACAACCCCCGATTTGCCTGTATTCAATGAGGGATACGACACGGACAAGCTGTTTAGAGAAAAAGAGGAAAAGACAGCCTCCAGCCCTTTTGCATCAAATAAAAGGGAAAAGGTAGACCTGTCTTTCCTCGATGAATAACTCTTTATAAATCAATTACAAAGAATTAAAATAAAATTCAATTATAAAACGGTACAAAATTATGAAAAAAGAAGAAATCAGAGAAATCATTAACGATTTTTGTAACGAGAAAGGCCTTAGCAAGTCCTCATTCGCCAAAATGTGCGGTGTGAGTGACGGCACGCTCTCATTCATTGAAAACGGGCAATGGGAGAAAGTATCCGATGAAATGGCACAGAAAATCAAGTCGTTCATAGACCGGAAGACGGGAGGGGACATTTACCAGAGCACGGACTTCGTTTCCATCTTCAAGGCTTGTGACGCCGCACGCAATTTCCATCTCATGATTGGTGTACTGGCCGATACGGGTGTAGGGAAAACCACAGCCGTGCGCACTTATGCCAGACAGAAGAACGTTTTCTATGTGTCGTTCTGCAAGTCTGTCAAGGCGAACCAGTTCTTTACCGACCTGTTGCGCGAGCTGGGTGTGTCGTTTGAAGGTCCGCTAAATGCGAAGATCAACCGGGTGGCGGAGGAACTGAACAAAAAGGACCATCCCCTGCTGATCATAGACGAAGCCGGAAAGATCACACAACCGGTCATGCTTTACTTGCAGGAACTCCGGGACAAAACATCTTCCAACTGTGGCATTATCCTTGCCGGAATGCCTTATTTCAAAGCCAATTTGCAGAAGTTCGCAGACCGACAGAAGGAAGGTTATGCGGAGTTCCTAAGACGTATTAACCTGTGGCACAACTGTCCGGGGCTGAAACCTGACGAAGTGACCGAGATATGCCGGATAAACGGTGTGACCGACAAGGGCAAAATAAAGGAGTTCAAGACTTTAAAACGGTTCGGAGATCTTATGAACGGAATTTATCTATACAAAGTAATGAACGGAGGGCTGTGAGTATGAGCAACTTGAATAAATACACTAAAATCGCTCTTGGGATGATTATAGCTATCATTCTTCTTGGTGTGGCCGGACGGTGTGACCGTAACGAGCAGGTGATCTATAACATGCCCAATAATGTGTACCGGGCCATGAAAGCGGAACTGGGAAATCTTTCAGATGACCGGATAGCGGATGAATATTTGAATAACCGTTCTCACTGGGAGAGTTTAATATCGAAAGAGTATGGCACGGGAAAGGTTGACTGACAAACTGTTACGGTTAACGGAAGAGAATGCGGCACTAAAAGCTGAGATTTCAGCATGCAAGTCCGCCCTTGATGTAGAGAGAAAGATCCGGAAGGAAAATGAGAATCTCCTTAACATGATATACAAAGACAAGTCGGAACTGGACCGTAAATATTGGCAGGAGCAGGAAAGAGCATTCCGACTTGAACTAGTGCTGAAAAGTTATCACGATTTTGCCACATACCAGTTCTGGTGGCTGAACCGTGACCATGATCTGGGACTGGACCTGAATCTTTGCCATTTTGGATGGGGTGAGATTACGGACCGGGAGATTATCAACGAACTGTTCCCTGAAAAGAAACGGGAAGAGAACGAGGCGGAATGGGAAGCGCAATGGCAGAGATTACACAGGTATAAGGCCCGATGTTCTTCCGGTCCGCTTAGAACCGAGTTGGACGATATTTGGAAATCATTTAAAACCGCTTCAAGCGGGAGCAAATAACCTTTTAAATGGAGGAAAAATAATGGAATATAAATATGACTATACCGAACTGGATGATATGTTTTTAAACAATTGTTCACCACAAGAAATAGCAGCGAAGCTGGACCGTGTGGCAGTCTTTATGACAAGGTGCTGCATGACGGTAACCAGTGATGAAAGCGATGTACTTGTTCCGGATCTGCGGGAGTATGTAAAGTTCCTCGATGAATTGAGTTATGACTTAAGGAATATCAATCCTGTAAAATAACAGATTATGGCAACAAGGAAGATCAGCAAAGCCCAGATAACCAAGATTCAGACGATGTTGTCCAGACTTGGTTTTGATGCGGAGGACAGGCATGAACTTATAGCCTCCCTGACGCATAATAGGACGTCCAGTACGAAAGATCTGACATCAGGGGAGGCTACCTATCTGATAGACTACCTGAATGGCAAAATAAGCCCTAAAAACGTTCAGGAGCAGAAAAGGTATCAGGAACAATGCAGGGAAGTTGCATTGGAAATCTATAAACTGGCCTGCATGATCGGAATGTGCTATGGCGAAACGGAGGAGGACAGGCTGATGAACTGCGCCAAGATCGACAAGTTCTGCCGGGAACGGGGAACGGTCAAAAAGAACGTTATGCAAATGACCCTGACAGAACTTAAAAAGACGAAAAGACAGTTCGAGGCCATCCTGAATAATAATGCGGAAAATGCGGTAAAGAAGCTGATTGATAAAACTTTGAAGCAAAAAGTAGAAGATATATGAAAGAATTTTTATTGAGTGACGAGAGGGAGAATTGTTACCACTTTGTGGTAAGTACTTCCGGTATAAACTTCACCCGTTTTAACAAGAATCCTATCATGTTATTGCAGCACGACAGGAATCAGGGAGTAATCGGAAGGTGGGAAAAACTAAGACTGGATGGCTCCACATTGTATGGCTTGCCTGTATTCGATGACAAGCACGAACCGGGAAAAACAGTCAAGGAGAAGGTGGAGGCGGGCTTTCTCAGGGGAGCAAGCCTCGGTATTGAGGACTTGGTGTTTGACACGATTAACGGTGTGCGTACGGTGGTCAGTTGTACGCTGGTGGAAGTCTCCATAGTGGATATTCCTGCCAATGAAAACGCCACCGTACAACTTTATTATAATGACAGGCCTGTAGAGAACCTGTCTGCGTATTTACAATTATCAACAAATCAAAATAGTATGAACGAACAGGAATTAGCACAGGTACTTAACGTTTTAGGATTACCTTCGGGCAGTACCGCACAGGAGATCATCAAAGCGATTGAGACGCTTAAAAGTACATCTCCTTCTGAAAAGGAAGTGAAGGAGAGTCTTTCACTGGCCTACGGTGAAGGCATTATCAGCGAGTCGGAAAAGAAGTTCTACGAATGCGCATTTACAGGGAAACCAGTGGAACTGACTATGTTCTTGAATGAACGCAGGACGGAGAAAAGGGTGAAACAGGAGACGGAATATAATGATTTTGTTTCATCCCACCGGGAAAACCTGGGCTATTTCAGCGCAGCTTTTATTCAAGGACCGCTCAAAAAGCTGGCCATGAAAGATTTTGAGTCATTCAAGTCCGTGGTCGAGAAGATAGAACCACCGCTCAGACCTTCCCAGATCTTGGAGATGGGAAGGAAAGAGCAGGCGGTATCACAGGAAACGGCAAAGCCCAAATGCGATTGGAACCTGCTTGATTACCGCAAGAACGCTCCACAGGAACTCAGGAACAATCCCAAGTTGTATGAGGAACTGCTGAATAAGGAATATAATATTTAAACCATTAAAAAACAAAAGATTATGGGACTTAATAAACAAGTATGGACAACTCAGCTGATGGGGAACTTTTACCCGGAAAGCTCTTTTCTGAGATATGTGAAGGATTTCTCCACGCTGGTGGACAATGACATCATTAACATGGCGGAAGCCGGAGTAGACCCGGATGTACTGGTAAATAACACTACCTATCCGATCAAGGTGGTGCAGCGTGTGGACAAACCAATATCCATTGAACTGGACCTGTTCGAGACGGAAAATACACTGGTACGTCGCCCGGAAGTAATTGAATACAGCTACGACCAGTTGGAAAGCGTTATTATGGGACACAGAAGCCAGTTGAGGGCTGCAACAGCCGCTAAGGCCGCACATGCCTTCGCACCGCAGAAGGATAGCGTATTTACTCCGGTGATCATGACCACAGGGGAAACTGTCGGTACACGTAAACGTCTCACCATTGCAGACATTCTGTTGCTGAAGGAAAGGTTCGATGATGCGAACATTTCGTTTGAGGACCGCTATCTCGTGTTGAATCCCAAGCATCTTTCAGACCTGATCCTCTTTGACGTGAAGGCTTTCAAGGATATAACGGACATTACCAACGGACAGCCGAAGAAGTTTGCCGGATTTAATGTATTACAGACTTCATGTACCGCAACGTACAACGCTACAACGCAGGAGAAGGTCGAATTTAATGCGGAGAAGGCTGATACGGATACCTTCTGTTCCTTTGCCTTCCAGAAAGATGAAGTGATGAAGGCGGACGGTCAGGTGCATTTATATGAACGTTTTGACGATCCGGAAGAACGTGGCACAATACTGGGCTTTGACAAGCGTTTCATCGCTCTTCCCATCCGTAGCAAGGGAATCGGTGCAATCGTCAGCGATGGCACGGGAGGAGTCACTACATACAATTTGAGAAAGCAGATAAAGGTGACCAAAAAGGCTGAGGAAGAAAAGGATACATCCTCCGGTGGATCAGAGAGTGAACTTGAATAAAGAATATCGGTTTCAAAATAGGTTTTAGTTGATTGTTTGTTTTTCCATGTCCCCTGCCTGTCGTGAGATACGCAGGGGATTTCTTTTGAACAAAAAACATTCCCCGCTTGTTTCACAACAGACAGGGAATCAGAACATTTATGTGCAAAAGTGATAATAAAATGCAATCATACATTAAAGAGATCTCCATTGGGAGATATAAGCCTTTGTTTCCGGGTGATCCGTTCGTCCGTACTGGCCTTAATGCAATTATAGAAGGTCCTTTCACAGATATAATACTGGGGATAGATATACCTTCTGAATATTTCCCTGTTTGAAAGGCCGCTTCTGCAATGCTTGTCATAGATGCGGTTTATATCGGCCACACGTGCCGCATAAGCTAAACCTTGTGTTTTTTCTCGACTTTTCTTCATATCTTTTTATCCTAAAAACAATGTATACAAAATTATGTATTTTAATCCTATTTGATGGATATTGAATAATTTTAAGTATTAATTAAGGAATTTTATAAATCAAATACCGCAAATTAAAAGGCATTTGGAAGCCATTTTAAATGTTAAAATCCGACTGAGTTTGTCACGCTTAACTGGTATTTCTTTTTTGCCGAACTAGGGATTTTGTTTTTGCGACTTACATATTGTTTCATATTCTTTTCTCCTTTCTCTTTTTATCTTGGATTTGCTTCTATACCTGCTGCTATTACATTTGCCGGAATCTGGACGACCCTGCGCAAGTCGTTTTTGTCCATGGTATCAGTAATGTCCATTAATTCTTCGTTTTCAAAGTAACGGCGTTGTACAGTAATGCCGTATCGTCTTATATCTTGCCAGCGTAGGCCTTCTCCCAGTGTGGTGATTCTGCGCAGATGCAGGATACAATGAATGAAGTTAGTCTGTCTGCCGGGTTCAAGCGTAAAGTCCGGAGACAAGGTCTTTTTAGGAGTGATAACTCCTTCATTAAGATTATAGTATTTCATACTTCCGTAAAACTGGTCAACCATTTCCGGAGTTATCGTTTGCGTATGGGTAGTAAAGGACTTCTGCCAGGAAGTGATGTCGGCGGCAGCTTTATCATATTGTTTCAGATAGGTGTATGCTTCTGCACGAGTGATCAGAGTTTCATCAGTAGTGAATGCAGGAACCATGGCGTAAGGATAAAACCCACCGCCTGATACGGCTATTTTTGCCATTAGAGTGATCCGGCGGAAAGAGATTTTAGGTGATCGCGAAGGTTCAAATGGTTGTTGGCGGAATCTGGTGTAGGCACCCCATAGTCCGGTTGAATAACAATCTTCCAGCCCGGTTACAGCATTGTGTGAGTAGCGCATGCAGAGTCCGTAACCGGCATCTATTACTCCGCCAAGCGTAGAGCTGGTACTGAGAAGGAGTAGGTTGGCGGGCTCACTTGCATCGATATAAGCATTAGGCTGGACGTCTCCATTGGGGCTGAGGGTCCCGAGATATTTCCAGTCCCGCAGTACTTCATCGGCATTTGCTCCTAATACAAGATTAGCGTATTCTACTACTTTTTTGCAATTAGAGAAATCCGGTTGCATATAATAGAGGTAGAAACGTGCGGCAAAAGCATATGCCGCTTTCTTGTTGAAATGATATTTGGGAATAGAATAGGCATCATCGTTAATTAGAGGGATGCCTTCTTCTAGATCAGCTGCAATTTTTCGATATACACTGGCGAGCGTACCACGTTCGTAATGGGGGGCTACAGTAGTCTGAAGTGTTTCCATGTAGGGAATGCCTAATTCCTGTTCGGCTGTATTACTGTTATATGCTTGGCAAAATGTAGTTGCCAGCATAAAATGAGCATAGGCACGGCATACCAGAGCTTCCCCTTTCTGGGGATTTAACGATGTCGGATTTCCCAGGTTCTTGATTCCTTGCAGTGCATGGTTGGATGAGGCGATTGTCGCATAGCAGGCATCCCATAAGGCTTGTGGAGTATCTTGTCCTTCTTCGTAGGTATCTTTCCAGTTGTACAAGTCCTCTTCTACCTTTTGCCAGTAACCATATGCACGACTATTCTCGTCTGTGTTATCGCTGTATAATTCCCCTATTTCGCAATTTGTACTTTGCGGATAGGCAGATACCAGGATATTGGCGATACTTTGTTCGGTATCCAACTCTGTCCGGTTGTCCGGAAGTTCATCCAGAAAACTGCTGCAAGCTGTATAGCATGGAGCTAGTAGCAATATCAGTCCTATATGTATTATATTTTTTCTCATATCTAATTTTATTTATAAACTTATTAGTTAATTTATAATCCTAATCTCAATGTCAAAGTAAACTGACGGGGTACCGGAGAGGCTACGCCTCCGGTGTTAAAGAACTCCGGGTCTTGTCCGTTCAATTTCTTATCTGCATAAAGCAGGAAGAGGTTAGTAGCTTGTAATTTGAGTGATAAGTTGGATATCTTTAACGGGTTCAACCAAGTGCGTGGAAACTCATAGGCGAGTGATATTTCTTTCATTCGGATGAAGTCTCCCTTCGCGATGCGGGCCGTTGAGTAATTATAAGCATTGTAGGCATAAGACAGATTCAGATTATGGCTATACTGCGGATAGCTGATTATTGCCGGAATATCTGTTTGGCTTTCATCGCCGGGTAGTGTCCATCGGTTCTTAAATTCACGCGGCATAGCTGTCAGGTCGGAGTAGCTGGCTTTGAATACCGGGTCCAGACGGACTACATTGCCGAATGAATAAGTAAGGAAAACATTTAGCTTGAAGCCTTTATATGTGAAGACGTTTCCAAGACTACCGGTGATAGTCGGGTCTGTCGGTCCTTCATATTTCAGATAATCGATATTGTCACGTGCCTGGAATTCAATCTCTGTGCTTGTAATTTTACCATTGATATCGAATAGGGGAAGACCATTCTTGTCCAGGCCTACAAATGGGATAGAGAACAAACCACGAACCGGATAGCCTTCACGGGCAAATCCGTTACCGGAAATTAAATCCATCACATTTGCCAGTGATTTAAGGTCGGTAACTTTATTTTTGGTATGTGAGAAGATAAAGTCTGTGCTCCAGCTGAAGTTCTTTTTCTTTATATTCTGTGTAGAAAGAGTGAACTCGATACCGTGACTTTCCATTGAAGCTACATTAGCATACGTATAAGTTCCTCCTCCGCCAACTCCCGGGGTGATTGCCGCTCCGATGAGGTCATAATTGTTACGTTTATACCAATCGAGTGCCAGATTGATCCGGTTATCAAGGAAACCAATATCCCCACCGATATTCAATTCATGTTTCTTTTCATAGGTCAGTTCGCTGTTCTCACTGTCTGCCATAAAGATTCCCGGTTCTTGGATATCTGTAAAAGGGCGGTAGGGAGAATAAGCTCTGAAAATAGCCTGTGAGTTTGTTACATTGGCGGGACCGCGGTCGGCTGTCAGTGAATAAGAAACTTTCAGAGTGAGGTGTGAAAGAGTTGGTTCCAGCTTTTTGAAAAAGTTTTCTTCATGAGCATTCCATGCTCCTGACAGGTTCCAGGTGGGGAGCCAACGTGCAGAGTGACTTCTGCCCATGCGGTTGGTTCCTTCATAACGGAATGTCCCGTTCATGGTATAACGCCCGTCGTACGAATAGGTCACGTTGGCAAATGTGGCCACACTGCGTGCCAAACTGTGTTCCAGCGCATAATATTTATCGTCTGCTTCCAATCCTTTCTTGAAAAACTGATATACATAGGATGGAGTTTCACCCATTGAGTATTGCATCCCCCAACCATTGAACATGGTGTATGAACGGCGGAGATCATTGACTTCCATTCCTCCGAAAGCATTGGTGATATGCTTCTCGGCAAATAGATGATTCCATGAAGCGGTCGCACGGAAATCCAATCCTAACATTTTGTAATCTTTACGTTGATAGATGCCTCCTCGTGGCAGAATGCTGATAGGTAATGAGTAAATATCATCCGGATCGCTGTAAAGCAGCCCATTGTTGTTACGAATGGTTGCGTCATCCATACCTGTGCGATATGCTGTTGCCTGATTAGAGTTATCCAGGATATTGTGCTCTTGAGAACTGGCCTGATATTTTAATGATCCTAATGCGCTAAACTCCAGTTCGGGAAGGGCTTTCCATTTTATCTCTCCCTGAAATTTCACATCTACTACATTCAGTTCAATGTAGTTATTGTCTAGTTCATGTAAAATATTGAATGGAGCATAATTGGAAGTATAATAAGCGTTCGGGTCCATTGCTCGAGAAGTGTTGATGGCATAAGAATATGGGTTGATATCAAAACTGCGACTGACTTCTCCATTTGCGGCGTTGACGGTAGAGCTAATGGTTCCGGGTGCTTTTTGCTTACGGTAGGATGCGCTTGAAATCAGGTTGACGGATAGATTTTTGAGTACGTTATAAGTTGTGTTTACATTTGCTGTATAGCGTTTCACTTCACTTTGTTTGTACCATCCCGGATCGAGCATTGCACTCAATGATGCATAGAAAGAAGACTTTTCAGTTCCGGAAGTAATGCTGACCGAGTGGTTCTGTGAAATATTATTAGAGAATAAAGCATCAAACCAATCGGTATTTCTCATTTCTGCTTCGCGTAGATAAGCGTTCATTTCTTCAGTACTGGATATGGCATATTGTCCGGTGACAGGGTCGAAAGTATTGATAAGCTTATACATACGACCATATACACCACTATTGGCAGCGCGATAGATGTCACTGTAATTTAACCATCCTTTTTGTTCCATTTCTTTATAAACTCCCATTTGCTCCTGTGAATTCATAATGTTGAATTCGTTATAGGTGGGGATCATACGAGTGGTAAATTCACCTGTATAACTAATCTTGTTAATACCGGCTTTTCCTTTTTTGGTGGTAACGACAATTACACCTGCCATAGCACGTGCTCCATAAATAGAAGTTGCAGAGCCATCTTTCAATATCTGAAAGCTTTCAATGTCGTCCGCATTCAGACCGGCAATAGCAGAACTGATCAATGTTTCTGCGTCTCCCGAAGAGAGATCGTCTGCACCGACTTCAATTGCGTCTTCCATAATAACTCCATCCACCACCCACAGAGGTTTGGAACTACCATATATAGAGGTAGCACCACGAACCCGGATTTTAGGAGCAGTACCAAATGTTCCCGATACATTTTGAACTGATACACCGGCGGCACGTCCTTCCAGCGCACGACTGATTTCGGGCATACCGTCGAGTTTTACTTCTTCAGCGGATAGCTGTGCAGTAGCACCGGTAAACAATCGTTTATCCATTTTCTGCATACCTGTGACTACGACTTCCGACAGCGTTTGCACATCGGTATTTAGTGTAACACTCATCGTTGGAGTGGCAGTTAGCTCCTGTGGATGCATGCCAATATAAGAGAACTGTAAAATAGAGTTGCTGGCTACTTTCTCGATAAAGAATTTACCATTCAGGTCTGTCAGTACTCCGGATTTGCTGCCTTTAATCTGTACGGTGGCTCCGATGAGCGGTTGCCCGTCATCTCCGGATATGACTACTCCGTTAACATCGAATATTTTAGCCTGTTTGGATGGGCCGGTAGGAGTGATTGTGATAAACTGGCCATCTATATGGTATTCTAATGGCTTGTCGATGAGTATGATGTCTAGTGCTTGCTTTATGCTCTTGTCTTTTACGGACCCCGAGACTGTGAATTTCTTGACATCATCATACGTAAACAGGATTTTGTATCCTGATACTTTCTCCAGACGTTTCAACACAGAAGGCAAGCGTTCATTGTTGAATTCCAACGTGATTTTCTTTTCGTTTTGTGTCTGAGCTTCTGCCGGTCGTGGCAGTAAGCATACGCATAGGAGGCACACGATAAATAAATACCAGTTTCTTTTCATACGTTTGATTTTAAATAACACTATTTTGAACTTGTTTTATATTAATAGTGCGTATGAAAGGAAATTTAAGACACCCCTTTTGCGAATTATTTTCTTTAAAAGATAATATTTTGTTGTTTTCTTTGTGCTTTTGTATACTTTTTGTATGAAAATACTAATCGATAGTAAGAGTATTGCCGTTTAAAGTTACGGTTACTTTTTTCATCCGATTAAGTAATTGAATGGTGTGTTCAAGCCCAAGCCGGCGATCAGCTACAAAGTGCATTTTGTAGTTCATAGCTTCTTTATTGCGGAATTCTATACTTACATTGTACCAGCGTCCGAGATTTTGCATAATTTCCCGAAGAGTGACATCGTCAAAGTAGAAGTAGCCGTCTTTCCAGTAAATGTAAGAGTCCAAATCTACTTCCGTCAGGATAAAATTGCCGTCAGCTTGCAGATGTGCATCTTCTCCCGGAGTAATGGCAGTGTAGGCGCCCCCTTGGGTGTTACTGACTTCTACCTTTCCATTGATAAGTACTACGTGAGAGTCTTCCGGGTTGTAGCTGCGTATATTGAATTCTGTACCTAGTACACGTGTTTGTATACTTGGAGTCTTTACAATAAATGGTTGCTGTTTATTAGGGGTTACTTTGAAGTATGCTTCACCTTCCAGATATACGGTACGTTCTTTTTCTACAAATGCCGTGGGATAAATTAATCGGGTATTTGCATTGAGCCATACTTCTGTTCCGTCACAAAGGATCACTTTAAAGTTCTGCCCTCTGGGGATGGTCAGTGTATGAGTTTGAATCGTATTTTGTGCATTAGGGACATTGGCTACTGTCTTTTTAGTACGGCTGTAATCCAGATATTCTTTGGTTTTGGCAGCTACTTTCGGATCTTTTTGTGATTCACCTAATATCATTTTCTCTCCGTCTTCAGCTTGCAGGGTAATTTCTTGGGGAGTATTATCTGCTGTAAAGACGGTGATTGGGTCAGGAGTCGGGAATATATCCAGAGTATTGGATATGATGAATACAAGACCTGTGAGGATAGCCGCCGCTGAGACCAGACTGATGGCGAGTTTCAGTCCGGCAAAAGGTTTTCGCTTAGTGTGTTTCGCTTTGAAACGAACTAATTCAGCTTCTACGTCTATCGATCCGGGAGTTTGCTGTTGTTGTAACGCTACATTCATATCCATGATGTCACGGCATGTTTGCAGGCATTCATCATCTTCAAGAGCGCCGGACGTTTCTTTCTCATTGAGCTCTGAGGGGGATTCCATGATATCTAATGCTTTTTTGATGGAATCATTTATATCGTTGTAACCTTTGTCCTTATCCATAAATAACTTTTCAGTTCTTGGTTGTTTTTATTTCTATTACTTATTTTAATACGTTTGTTTAAGATAGTTAGATACCCTCTTTATTCTTTTTTAGCAAACTCTTTACGGAGTACAGAGAGTGCTTTTACAATGTGTTTTCGGACAGCGCTTACGCTTATATTCAGTTCATCAGCCACTTCCTGATATTTTTTTCTTCGTACATAACATTCTTCAAGGATATGCCGGGTGTGGGCAGTAAGCGTTGAAATAGCTTTGTGGATGCGCATCATCCTTTCGTCATATTCTTTGTATTCTGTTTCTGTGTATGATTCGGTCAGTTTTATATATAATTGAACATATTGTTCGTGTACGTTCTGATGACGCAAGTAATCGATGCATTTGTTACGGACGTAAACATAGAGATAAGATTTGGCTGTGGTTTTATCAATCTTGGCATAGTTAGTCCAAATAAATTCGAAAGCATCACTTGCGATATCTTTACTAGCCTCCATATTATTGATCAGATGGAATGCATAATAATAAAGTTGGGGGTAGTACTCTTTAAAAAGATAGTCGAAATCTGCTTTGTCTTCCACGTGCTTTAAAGTGTTGAATAGTAAATAAATTGCGTTGCAAATAAACAAATAATAATTGAGAAAAGCAAAATGGCTTTTGTTTTATATTTATTGTATCTTTGTAGCGTCATTCTTTTCTTATATATTAGGACTATATTAATGGAGAGTATTCTAATTACAGGTGCAAGTGGATTCATTGGAAGTTTTATTGTCGAAGAGGCACTGAAACGAAAGTTTGGTGTGTGGGCGGGAATCCGTTCTAGCAGCAGCAAGCAGTATTTGAAGAACCGGAAGATTCATTTTCTGGAACTGGACTTTGCTCATCCCAACGAATTGCGTGCCCAACTCTCCGGGCATAAAGGGACGTATAACAAATTTGATTACATTATTCATTGTGCGGGAGTCACCAAGTGTTCGGACAAGAAAACATTTGATTATGTAAATTATCTTCAGACTAAATATTTTGTTGATACGTTGAAGGCACTCAATATGGTTCCGAAGCAGTTTATCTATATCAGCACATTGAGCGTATTCGGACCGGTGCATGAAAAAGATTACTCGCCCATTTCGGCAGATGATTCTCCGATGCCTAATACGGCTTATGGATTTAGTAAACTCAAAGCCGAACTTTATATACAGAGCATTCCCGGTTTCCCTTATGTCATTTATCGTCCTACAGGAGTTTACGGTCCCCGTGAAATGGATTATTTCCTGATGGCAAAGTCCATCCGTCAGCATGTGGACTTCTCGGTGGGTTTCCGGAGACAGGATCTGACTTTTATTTATGTAAAGGATATTGTGCAGGCCATCTTCCTTGGAATAGAGAAAAGAGTAGCGAGAAAAGCGTATTTCCTGTCGGATGGAAACGTATATAAAAGCCGCACATTTTCGGACTTAATACAAAAAGAACTGGGCAATCCGTTTGTTATTCATATGAAATGTCCATTAATTGTGCTAAAAGTTATATCTTTGCTCGCTGAATTTATTGCTACGCGTTCCGGGAAGAGCAGTACGCTGAATTCTGACAAGTATAAAATAATGAAACAACGTAACTGGCAATGTGATATAACCCCTGCAATGACAGAGTTAGGGTATGCTCCCGAATATGATCTGGAGAAGGGAGTTCGTGAAACGATTGCCTGGTATAAAAACGAAGGATGGCTTTAGACTTATTTAAGCGAGTGGAAACCCGGAAGGGGTTGTTTGCTGTGGAGAAGATTACATTGATTTATAATCTGTTGACCTCCATCTTGATACTGTTCCTGTTTCAGCGAATGGATCATCCATGGCACATGTTGCTGGATAGGGCGATGATTGCTGCAATGACTTTCCTGTTGATGTATCTTTATCGGCTGGCACCTTGTAAGTTCTCGGCATTTGTGCGGGTTGTCATTCAGATGAGCCTGCTTTCGTACTGGTATCCCGATACGTTTGAGTTTAACCGGTTCTTCCCCAATCTTGATCATGTATTTGCTGTTGCCGAACAATTTATCTTCAATGGGCAGCCTGCTATCTGGTTCTGCCACACATTTCCGCATCTGATAGTCAGCGAAGCATTCAATTTGGGATATTTCTTCTATTATCCGATGATGCTGATTGTGACGTTATTCTACTTTATCTATAAGTTTGAATGGTTTGAGAAGATGTCATTTGTACTGGTAACTTCTTTCTTTATTTATTATCTCATTTATATCTTTGTTCCGGTGGCGGGACCGCAATTCTATTTTCCGGCTATCGGGTTCGATAATGTGTCGAAAGGTATCTTCCCGGCTATTGGCGATTATTTCAATCATCATCAGGAACTATTGCCCGGTCCCGGCTATCAGCATGGGTTCTTCTATAATCTGGTAGAGGGCTCGCAGCAGGTAGGCGAACGACCTACTGCGGCATTCCCCAGTTCTCATGTCGGCATTTCCACTATCTTGATGATTATGGCGTGGCGTGGCAGCAAAAAGCTCTTTGCCTGCCTGATTCCTTTCTATATGCTACTTTGTGGTGCTACCGTGTATATTCAGGCGCATTATGTTATTGACGCTATTGTAGGCTTCTTCTCAGCGTTCGTTTTATATGTTGTAGCAACGTGGATGTTCAAGAAGTGGTTTGCGCAGCCGATGTTTAAGTAAACCAATCTGGTATATCATCGATCTACAGATGCTAGATTGGCAGTTATCTCATCAAATATCCGGAACAATTCTTCCTTTGTTTCCGCCCGAAGCATAGCGATACGGGTATTACGAAAATTAGGAATGCCTTTGAACAACGGACTGGCAGCCAGATGACGGCGTACATGCAGAATACCTCTGCGTTCGTCAAGCAGATTCACACTGTCTACTACCTCCTGTCGTAATACCTCCATGCACCATTCAAAACTGAGTGGGGGAAGCGCTTCTCCTGTTTCCAGATAATGCTTCACTTCCTTGAATATCCAGGGGCGTCCGAAGCTTGCACGACCGATCATGACAGCGTCTACTCCATAACGGTCGAAACACTCCTTACAGCGTTGAGGCGTAGTCACATCTCCGTTGCCGATGATAGGAATATGCATGCGGGGATTGTTTTTTACTTCCCCTATCAGTGTCCAGTCTGCTTCTCCGGTGTACATTTGCGCACGGGTCCTACCGTGGATAGTCAATGCGGCAATACCGCAATCCTGCAATTGTTCTGCCAAATCTACAATGATTTTATTATTGGCATCCCATCCCAGACGAGTTTTTACAGTTACCGGTATTTTCACGGCATCTACTACCGCACGGGTAATCTCCAGCATCTTCGGAATATTCTGTAACATTCCTGCTCCGGCACCTTTTCCCGCTACTCTTTTCACCGGGCAACCGAAGTTGATATCGAGAATATCAGGCTGTGCCTGTTCCACTATTTTGGCGGCTTCCACCATTGTTTCCGTATCCTTCCCATAAATCTGAATGGCAACAGGTCGCTCTTCGTCACTGATGCTCAACTTCTGCGCGGTCTTGTTGACGGCACGTATCAATGCATCACTCGATACAAATTCAGTATATACCATGTCGGCACCGAACTTTTTGCACATCAGGCGGAAAGCCGGGTCTGTCACGTCCTCCATGGGGGCGAGTAGTATAGGATGTTCTCCCAGGTCTATATGGTTTATCTTCATAATTGATACTTCTTTTTTGCCGTGCAAAGGTACGGATAAAAACTGAAAGAACTATTTGTTGAGGTAAGTTTCACGGATGCGGATTAATTCGTACCTTTGCATACTCCTATCACATTTTAATGATTATCGAACAGTAAAATGAATATAAAAGACTTTGAAATAATGGCGCCTGTCGGTTCGCGCGAATCTCTTGCGGCAGCCATTCAGGCTGGAGCCGATTCTATCTATTTTGGTATAGAAAACCTTAACATGCGTGCCCGTTCTGCCAATACGTTTACCGTTGATGATTTGCGTGAGATAGCCCGGACGTGCGACGAACACGGGATGAAAAGCTATCTGACAGTCAATACGATTATCTATGATAAGGATATTCCTTTGATGCGTACTATTGTCGATGCGGCCAAAGCAGCCGGAATATCTGCAGTGATTGCTGCTGACGTGGCAGTGATGAATTATGCCCACCGGATCGGGCAGGAAGTGCATTTGTCTACTCAGCTTAATATATCGAATGCGGAAGCCTTGAAATTTTATGCCCAGTTTGCCGATGTTGTGGTGCTTGCACGCGAACTGAATCTGGAGCAGGTTGCAGAGATTTATCGTCAGATCCGGGAAGAAAATATCTGTGGACCGAGTGGTGAACAGATTCGTATTGAGATGTTCTGTCACGGTGCTCTGTGTATGGCAGTCTCCGGAAAGTGCTACCTCTCTTTGCATGAAATGAATCACTCCGCCAACCGGGGGGCTTGTATGCAAGTATGCCGTCGTTCTTATACCGTTCGTGATAAGGAGACAGATGTGGAACTGGATATCGACAACGAATATATCATGTCGCCGAAAGACCTGAAGACTATTCATTTTATGAATAAGATGATGGATGCAGGTGTGCGTGTATTCAAAATCGAAGGTCGTGCCCGTGGCCCTGAGTATGTGCGTACAGTGGTAGAATGTTATAAAGAGGCGATTCAGTCTTATTTGGACGATACCTTTACAGACGAAAAAATCGCAGCTTGGGACGAACGTCTGAAAGCTGTTTTCAACCGTGGATTCTGGGATGGCTATTACCTCGGACAACGGCTTGGCGAATGGACACGGAATTACGGTTCGGCAGCTACGGAGCGTAAAATCTATGTGGGTAAAGGTATCAAATACTTCTCCAATATCGGCGTTTCCGAATTTCTGGTGGAGGCGTCCGAAGTCAGTGTAGGCGATAAATTGCTGATTACGGGACCAACCACCGGTGCAGTCTTCATGACGCTGGACGAAGCCCGCGTCGATCTGAAACCGGTAGAAACAGTCAAGAAGGGACAGCGCTTCTCGATGAAATCAGACAAGATACGTCCCAGCGACAAATTATATAAATTGGTATCTACCGAAGAACTGAAGAAGTTCAAAGGACTTGATGTAGAACAGAAAAGAGGATAAACAGATGAGTCAGTACATTTACGAGCTGGAGATGAAGGTACGCGATTATGAATGCGACCTGCAAGGTATTGTCAACAATGCCAATTATCAACATTATCTGGAGCATACCCGCCATGAGTTTCTGATCTCGGTAGGTATTAGCTTTGCAGCGCTTCATGAGCAGGGAGTCGATCCGGTAGTGGCGCGCATCAATATGGCTTTCAAGACTCCGTTGAAGAGTGGAGATGAATTTGTCTCCAAGCTATATATGAAAAAAGAGGGTATCAAGTATGTATTCTATCAGGATATCTTCCGCAAAAGTGATCAAAAAGTAGTAGTGAAATCCACTGTTGAAACGGTATGTGTGGTAAACGGACGTTTGAGTAGCAGCGAATTATTCGACAACGTCTTTGCTCCATACCTGAAATGACCGATAACGAAGAAGAACAGATTTATAGCATCGCTCTGACCATGGTGCCCGGTATCGGGCACATTGGAGCGAAGCGTCTGGTAGAGGGCATGAAAAGTGCCACTGATGTCTTCCGCTACCGGAAAGAGCTTTCCGAACGTATTCCCGGAGTTAACGAACGGATATCTGCCGCACTGGATTGTCCGTCACTCATTGCCCGTGCAGAGCAGGAACTCGGATTTCTGCAGAAGAACCGCATTCAATGCCTGACTTATTATGATGAAGCTTATCCTTCCCGCTTGCGGGAGTGTGAGGATGCTCCTGTCGTGCTTTTCTTCAAGGGAAATGCGGATTTGAATGCTCTCCATATTCTAAATATGGTGGGTACCCGCCACGCTACCGATTATGGAACGCAACTTTGCGCTACTTTCCTTCGTGACTTGAAAGCGTTATGTCCTGATGTGTTAGTGGTCAGCGGCCTTGCCTATGGCATTGATATCAATGCCCACCGGAGCGCTTTGAATAATGGACTGGCTACGGTAGGCGTATTGGCTCATGGATTAGACCGTATCTATCCCTCTCTCCATCGTAAAACGGCTGTTGATATGCTCGACAGAGGTGGTCTGCTGACTGAATTTCTTGTCGGCACAACACCGGACAAGCATAATTTTGTTAGCCGAAACCGCATTGTAGCAGGTATGTGCGACGCTACGATTGTGATAGAATCTGCCGCAAAAGGCGGTTCCCTGATTACTGCCGAACTTGCGGAGAGTTATCACCGTGACTGTTTCGCTTTTCCCGGTCGCGCTACTGACGAATATTCCAAGGGATGCAATCAACTGATCCGCGACAATAAAGCTTCTCTGCTTTTATCTGCCGAAGACTTTGTGCAGGCAATGGGCTGGAGTGCTGCTTCCTGCGTGGAAAAAACAGCCAATGTACAGCGTGACCTGTTTCCCGATTTGTCCGGAGAAGAACAACGGATCGTTGATATTCTGGCACAACGCGGAAATCTGCAGATTAACACGCTGGTGGTGGAAACTGACATTCCCGTTCATAAAATGAATGCTATTCTTTTTGAACTTGAAATGAAAGGAGTTGTACGGGTATTGGCCGGAGGAATGTATCAATTACTGATTTAATTGTCTGGATATTGTTTGTTTTTTCATTATATTAGCAGCCTAATTAAAAATAATACCCCCATGAGCAAAACACATTCTTTCTTCATCTTATCTATTCTTTCTTTTTTTGTAGTAAACGTATCTTTGTTTGCCGGAGATAAACCTCAAACAAACATCAATCAAATTTTTTTTGAAGGAGCACCGAGCATTCATCCTCCCCGGGTGATAGCCAATTATACGGCAACTCCTTTCATGTTTTATATTCCTACTACCGGCCAGCGACCGATGGAATGGAGTGCTGAGAAGTTGCCGAAAGGCTTGAAACTGGATTCGAAAACAGGAATTATCACAGGAACAGTCGCTTCGGAAGGTGAATATATAGTCACTCTCAAAGCTAAGAATTCGCAGGGAACCTGTACGCAAAAGCTCGAGATTCATATCGGTGACGATTTGCTGCTGACTCCTCCTATGGGGTGGAACAGCTGGAATACTTTCGGGCAACATCTCACGGAAGAACTGGTATTGCAGACTGCGGATGCACTGGTGGCAAACGGAATGCGTGATCTGGGTTATTCCTATATTAATATCGATGACTTCTGGCAGCTGCCGGAGCGAGGGGCTGACGGACATATACAGATTGATAAAGCGAAGTTTCCTCGTGGAATAAAATATGTTGCTGACTATCTGCATGAACGGGGCTTTAAACTCGGGATCTATTCTGACGCAGCCGATAAAACCTGTGGCGGTGTTTGTGGCAGTTATGGGTACGAAGAAATGGATGCGAAAGATTTTGCTTCCTGGGGAGTCGATTTGTTGAAGTATGATTATTGCAATGCTCCTGCCGGCAGGGTGGAGGCTATGGAGCGATATGCTAAGATGGGTAAGGCTTTGCGTGCTACCGGTCGTTCTATTGTGTTCTCTGTTTGCGAGTGGGGACAGCGTGAACCTTGGAAATGGGCAAAGCAAGTAGGAGGACATTTGTGGCGGGTTTCGGGAGATATAGGAGATGTATGGGACCGTGAGGCCAATCGGATGGGTGGACTGCGCGGTATTCTGAATATTCTGGAAATCAACGCTCCTTTGAATGAATATGCCGGACCTTCCGGGTGGAATGATCCGGATATGCTGGTTGTCGGTATTGGCGGGAAGAGCATGAGCATCGGCTCGGAATCGAAAGGATGTACTCAGGAGCAATATAAGTCTCATTTTGCCTTATGGTGTATGATGGCTTCTCCTTTGCTTTGTGGAAATGATGTACGGAACATGGATGATAGCACTTTACAGGTTTTGTTGGACAAGGATTTGATTGCTATCAATCAGGATGTGCTCGGTAAGCAGGCAGAACGCAGCATTCGTGCGGATTATTATGATATTTGGGTGAAACCGTTGGCTGATGGTCGTAAAGCTGTCGCTTGTTTCAACCGGATGGATACTCCGCAAAATATAGAACTGAACGCGAAAACGGTGGAAGGTTTATCTTTGGAACAGGTATATAGTCTCGATAGCCGTTCTACGGAAAATGCTGCGGATGGTATGATTGTAAAGCTGGCTCCTTATCAATGCAAAGTTTATATTTGTGGTAAGCCGAAATAGGAACAGGGATGAGGTTGGGGCATAAAAAAAGGAGCAACGCCTTGCTCCAACCTTTGTTAACCTTAAATCTAATACTATGAAAAAAATCACATAACAAATATAAGATTTCCCTTTATTCTCTCCAAATCTTTACTTCAAATCGGGCTTCCTTTTAGAATTATTTCACAGAATAAATCCGTTTTCGCACACAATATAACAATACGATAAAAAAGGAGTATCAAAATAAAGAATATGAAACATTTCACTAGCAACAAGTCCGAATAATAAACTTACCACCCGCTTTATTTCCACAATCTCCCCTCAAAACTTGCAAAATCCTTCCAATCGCTTCACAGACCCTTTCAACTCCCTAAATAGGGCGTTTAATAAGTTTTTTTTCAGATTATATCTTCTATATTTGCCTCATATAAAAAATGATTTATGGGAAAATGTACTACTATATTCAGCATATTCGTGCTTTTGTGCCTATTGCCCCCAAACATAGATGCACAGCCAATAGAGTACAAAAACCAAAAGGAGAATACCGGCAAGACAATACTTGCTGTAAAAAACAATTTATTGTACGACATAGCGTTAGCCCCTAACATCGAGATAGAAGTTCCCATAGGAAGACAATGGTCATTGAACGCCGAATATAAATGTCCCTGGTGGTCTGATAGCAACAAAGAAATTTGTTATCAATTGCTATCGGGCGGCATAGAAAGCCGGTTCTGGCTGGGCAACCGCACCGGGCGCCGCCAATTGACGGGACATTTTATCGGGCTATACGCTGAAGGGGGCATTTACGACTTCCAATATAAAGGGGACGGTTATCAAGGGAAATATTATGGTGCAGCAGGATTCAGTTATGGGTATTCCCTTCCGGTATCACGACATCTGGCATTCGAATTCAGTTTGGGCATCGGATATCTGACAACAAAATACCGAAAATATACCCCGTACGAAGAATCACTAGTGTGGACAAGTAGCGGACAATACAACTTCATAGGCCCTACCAAAGCGAAAATCTCGCTTGTATGGTTGATAACGAAGAGGAGAGAAAGAATATGAAACGAGCACGCTATTTATTCCTTGTGCTTTTCTCCTCACTACCGGTAATGTGGGGGTGTAGCCGCCGCACGCTTTTAGATGATTATCCTGTCACAGGAATCAATATTTCGCTCAATTGGGAAGGGGTAACCGACCATCTGCCGGAAGGTGTAAGGGTTATTTTTTATCCGAAAGACGACCAAGGAAGAAAGATAGATACTTATCTGCCGGTAAAAGGCGGAGAGGTAAAAGTGCCTCCGGGACACTATTCGGCTGTAATTTACAATTATGATACCGAAGTGGTGCAAGTAAAAGACGAAGGAAGTTATGAAACAATAATGGCGTGCACCGGAAATTGTACAGGGCTGGGCATCAGTGAAACAGAAAACATGGTATGGGGACCGGATGCTTTTTATATGCTGTCTCTGAATGATGTGGAAGTCGGGAAAGAGAATGAATTGCCTATGCTGGAGGTGAAACTCAAAGCTGTGGTAACGACTTACACTTTCGCCATAAAGACAGAAGGATTAAAAAATGTCGCCTCCGTCATTGGCAGTGTTTCCGGAATGGCAGAATGTTATCACCTGGGTAAAGATGCAGGTGTATGCCGCTTTGCTCCCATTTATTGCGAAACCGGCAAAGGAGACGGAGTCATAAAAGGTAGTTTTACCTGTTTCGGTCATCCCAAGCTGACGCAAGCCAGAGCCGATATCGCCCGGTTTTTGGAACTGATTATAGTTAGGGTGGATGGTTCCAAACAAGAGGCGAAAGTAGAAATCACGGAAGCGGTGAGACCTCCCGATGACGGAGATGAGCCCGGAGAAGGAGACCATAATCCCCAACCTCCGGAAATAGAGATTAAGCTGCCGGAGGATGAAAAGATTGTGGTGGATGATGTGGAAGTTCCTCCTTCGGGAGGCGGAGGTATCGGTGGCAATGTTGATAATTGGGAGAATGAAGAGGATGTGATATTACCCGTTAATTAAAATATGAAACAAATGAATTTATTAACTTTAAAACATACGAATATGAAAAAGATTTTATTTGCGGCTGTAGCTGCATTAGCAATCACAAGTTGCTCACAAAATGAAGAAATTGATGCTCCGGCACAAAAGACACCGGTCAGTTTTAAGACTATTGTTAATAAATCAGCAAGAGCTACAGCCATGCTAGAAGCTGATTTCTCTGAATTTAAAGTATATGCTTATAATACAGGAACAGACAATATAGCAACTGCTACTGCAATAGGCACTGCTTTTATAAATGGAGAAGAGGTAACAAAAGCGGCAGAAGGTGCGTGGGGCATGAGCACTACATATTATTGGCCGGTTTCAGACAATATCCAATTTTTTGCTTTTTCTCCTAAAGCAGCTATCAGTACTGATTTATGGAATGTTACAACAAAATACCCAAGTTTTACATATACCATCAAAGAGGTAGCATCTCAAGAAGATTTGCTTGTCGCCAGTGCCACTGATAAAACCAAGCCCACTACAGACCAAGCAATCGAACTTGCCTTTAGTCATATATTAACCCAAATCAACTTCTCTGCCAAACTGGTAAAGAACTTCGCATATACTATTACAGGAATTTCAATTAAAGGCGTTAATAATAAAAATACCTATAGTTATGACAGCGGATGGGGTACATCTGAAGGAACCGCCGATTATGCTTATGATGGTAATTGGAATGCTGCTCCTGAAGGTGATGATAATATTGCCAACCTCTCAAAGACAACTGATACAAAAATAACAAATGCCCTGATGCTTATGCCTCAGACTTTACCTTCTACCGCAAAAATCGAAATAACATATTCAGTTAAAGCTCCTGATAATACTACTATTACTTTTAATGGCACAAAAGAAGTTTCATTAAGCGGTACATGGGAAAAGAACAAGAATATCCGCTATATTCTCGAATTACCGACAGATGCCAAAGAGGTTAAGTTGACACCCAAAGTTAACACTTGGGAGAATGAAACCAATAACAATATCAACGATGTTAAAGATGTTACAAAATAAGACTTTTCAAGCTATATAAAGCTCTAAACGATTTCAAAGTATTGATAATACATTGAGAATCTAATAGAGCGTGGTGTGTCAAAACGTGAATAATGCTGTCGTTTAGTTCGTAGGGGCGAGGTTCGCTCGCCCGAAAACGGTTTGCTTTGTGTCTTCGGGCAGGTAAACCCTGCCCCTACAGCTGACAATTGGATAGGTCGGTTTAGTTTTGACACACTCCTTCCCCCCCATTCCTTTCGCTCCGCAATGAAAATAGCCTCCTCCTCGGAATCGATTTTCATTTGCGGAGCACTTTTATTCCTATCCCTACCTCATCTCCCCACCATAAACAATAACATTATTTCACCTTATTCATTGTAAATCAAATTATTTATTTTATTTTTGCCTGTACACAAACCAAAGCCCCCACTTTAATGCCTGATGTCTTTTGTGGAAACACGGACAAATGTCAAATGTGTCCAAAATCAGTGGAAAACGCAGTATTCCACGTCTTTCATAAGCAAGGATTCCATATCCCTGTCATAAGAAGTGAGTTCAATTTTATGCTCTTCATCCTGAAAGGAGAAATATTGGTAAATAGCGAAGAGTATGCAGGAACTACTGTCAAAACGGGAGAATTCATTTTACAACCTATCACCGCCAAAATTGAAATATTGGCAATGATAGATACGGAATGTATTTATTACCTCTTCAATCAACCGGAACTGTTTTGTGATAAACGTTACCACCATATTATGAATGACATCCCGGGACCTCTGATCAATACACCCTTAAAAATCGTCCCTGCACTGGAATATTTTCTGATATGTACCAATACGTACTTATCAGAACCCAAAATCTGCCGTGAACTCCTATCCCTAAAACGCAAAGAACTTGCTTTTATATTAGGACACTATTATACTGATTATGAGCTGGCATCCCTCATACACCCTCTTTCCCAATATACCACTTCATTCCAATACTTCGTCATTCAGAATTACAAAAAAGTAAAGACTGTAGAAGAGTTTGCCCAACTGGGAGGTTATAGCCTTACCACTTTTCGTCGTATTTTTGATGCAATTTTCCATGTTCCCGTTCACGAATGGATGACCGAACAACGAAAAGAAAGCATTCTTTATCAGTTAAGGGACGACCGGTTATCTATTTCCGAAATCTGTTTCGGACACGGTTTTGAATCACTCTCCAATTTCTCCAACTTCTGTAAGAAGTACTTCGGAGACTCTCCGCGGAATCTCCGAAAAGAAAAAAGTGCCGAGATACAGAAGATATTGCAATAAAAAATGCCCCGCCAAAAGGCAGGGCACTCTCAAATATCAAGTAAAACTAACCGTAATTAGTCTTTCAGCTTCGCAGCAATAAATTCACGGTTCAAACGAGCAATGTTGCTGATAGAAACCAGCTTCGGACATTCTGCCTCACAAGCACGAGTGTTTGTACAGTTACCAAAGCCCAGTTCATCCATCTTGCTCAACATAGCTTTCGCACGGCGTGCAGCTTCCACTTTACCCTGAGGTAACAGTGCCAACTGGCTGACCTTTGCAGAAACAAACAACATGGCAGAACCATTCTTACATGCAGCAACACAAGCACCACAACCGATACATGCAGCAGCATCCATAGCCTCGTCAGCAATAGGTTTTGCAATAGGAATTGCGTTAGCGTCAGGAATACCACCGGTATTGATTGACACGTAACCACCGGCCTGCATAATTTTGTCGTATGCGCTACGGTCTACCATCAAGTCGCGGATTACCGGGAAACCGGCAGAACGCCAAGGCTCAACAGTAATGGTGTCACCGTCTTTGAAACGACGCATATAAATCTGGCAGGTAGTAGCACCTGTAGCAGGTCCGTGAGGATGTCCGTTGATATACATAGAGCACATACCGCAGATACCTTCACGACAGTCGTGGTCGAATACGATAGGTTCTTTACCTTCATTGATAAGCTGCTCGTTCAAGATATCCATCATTTCCAGGAATGAGGTATCACCCGGAATATCTTTCATTTGGAAGGTATCAAAATGTCCTTTGTCCTTAGGACCTTTCTGACGCCAAACTTTCAGTGTGAAACTTATATTTTTATCCATGATTTCTATACAATTAATAATTAAGACTTATAGTTACGAGTTTGAACCTTAACGAACTGATAGTTCAAATCTTCCTTGATCAATTCGGGTTCTTTTCCTTCACCTGTGTATTTCCAGCAAGCTACATACGAGAACTTGTCATCGTGACGAAGCGCTTCACCTTCCGGAGTCTGGTGTTCTTCACGGAAGTGACCACCACAAGATTCCTCACGGTTCAATGCATCGTAAGCCATCAGCTCACCGATTTCGATGAAATCAGCCAGGCGGATTGCCTTTTCAAGTTCTACATTCAATTCATTAGCTTCACCCGGAATGCGAAGGTCGCTCCAGAAGGTCTTTCTTACTTCTTTCAGTTTAGCCAGAGCAGTAGTCAAAGATTCCTTGGTACGTCCCATACCTACAAAGTCCCACATGATGTGACCCAGCTCCTTGTGAATAGAGTCTACAGAACGATGACCCTTGATATTCATCAGTCTCTGGATCTTATCGTTTACAGCCTTTTCGGCAGCTACGAATTCGGGAAGGTCTGTTGAGAAACGGGGAACCTGAATCTGGTCTGACAAATAGTTCTGGATAGTGTAAGGCAATACGAAGTAACCGTCAGCCAATCCCTGCATCAATGCAGATGCACCCAAACGGTTTGCACCGTGGTCAGAGAAGTTAGCTTCACCGATAGCATACAAGCCCTTGATAGAAGTCATCAGTTCATAGTCAACCCAGATACCACCCATTGTATAGTGAATAGCCGGGAATATCATCATCGGAGTCTTGTACGGATTTTCGTCAGTGATTTCTTCGTACATATCGAACAAGTTACCGTAACGGGCACGAACTACATCTTCACCCAGACGGTCGATAGCGTATTTAAAGTCAAGGAATACGGCCAGACCTGTGTTGTTCACACCGAAACCGGCGTCGCAACGTTCTTTCGCAGCACGTGAAGCAACGTCACGAGGAACCAAGTTACCGAATGCCGGATAACGACGTTCCAGATAGAAGTCACGGTCTGCATCAGGTATATCAGTCGGTTTCTTAGTTCCTGCCTGCAATGCCTTGGCATCTTCCAGCTTTTTCGGAACCCAAATACGTCCGTCATTACGCAATGACTCAGACATCAAAGTCAGTTTAGACTGCTTGTCACCGTGTACAGGAATACAGGTCGGGTGGATCTGTGCAAAACAAGGATTAGCAAAATAAGCACCTTTGCGGTAAACCTGCATAGCAGCCGATCCATTTGACGCCATAGCGTTGGTAGACAAGAAATAAGTATTACCATAACCACCGGTACCGATTACTACTGCGTGAGCAGCGAAACGTTCAATCTTACCTGTAACCAAGTTACGGGCAATGATACCACGGGCGCGTTCCACACCTTCGTTATCCTTAATCAGCACAACGTCCAACATTTCATAACGAGTGTACAATTTCACGTTACCACGCTGAACTTCACGGCTCAATGCAGAATAAGCACCCAACAACAACTGCTGTCCGGTTTGGCCGCGGGCATAGAATGTACGTGATACCTGAGCACCACCGAATGAACGGTTGTCAAGCAAACCACCGTATTCGCGAGCGAAAGGAACACCTTGAGCTACGCACTGGTCGA